>Ga0310810_10000053_pt1 | contig 140474 bp, 135 predicted proteins | sample NCmetagenome_FD_207641 | JGI IMG/M metagenome (GOLD analysis project Ga0310810, IMG submission 207641) | Soil microbial communities from experimental microcosm in Duke University, North Carolina, United States - NC | ecosystem: Engineered > Artificial ecosystem > Soil microcosm > Unclassified... | reverse complement strand
AAACTCAGCGCTTCCTGGAAATCGAAGGCAATCACGGAAGTGCGGGTGAATTTCAGCAGGAAATAGCGCAGCGCGCCGATAGCGATCTGCCGGGCTACCGTCCGCTGTTCTTCCGCTGAAGCTTCCGCATGCCGCGAGGCGACTTCTTCGAGCGCCTTCTCGATGAGCTTGTCCATCAGATCGTCGGCTTTCACGCCGAGCCCCTTGCGTCCCGAAACCTCGACATACGGCCGCTTGCGGTCTTCTTCGGAGAGCGGAATGCCCAGCTCGGCGCAGCATCGCGGTGACAGCGCCACCATTTCGTAGGAAAAATGGATCGACTGCCCGGCCTGCTGGTCGAAACCCAGCGCCCGCAAACCGGCCACCACGACGTCCTGCAAGTAAGACTGCCGCACATCGATCACGTTGTAGACGCGCGTGGCATGGCCGAACGAGGGAATTTGCGCGCTGGGATCTGGCGACCGGTCTGACGTGACCCACAGCACGCGGCCGTCCGCATACTTGTGCAGCGGCTGGTAGTAGAAATCCTTGCCCAGCAGGCCGAATTTCCAGAGCTGATACGCGATGTCTTTACCCACGTAAGTGACCGTCTCGTTCGATCGCACGATCACCTTGCTGTCTTCGGAATCCTCGGAGAACGCCGCGGCGGGCATCACCCAGCAGCCCTTGTTCTTTCCTTCGGTCTCGAGATAAATCGCTTTGCGCTCCTTGAGCAGCTCGAAAGCGTACGCCCAGAATTTCAGGTGCAGGATTTCGCTCTCGCGCGGCAGCACGTCGTACTCGACGCTCAGGCGAAGCATGGTTTTTAGGTGCGCCTGCACGATGGCGTCGGCGACCATCCGGCCGATTTCCGCTTGCGAGCCCGCATCTGCCTCGATCGCGTGCAGCGTTTCGTTACGCCACGCGAGCGCATCGGGCTGGTCCTTAAAATGCGCCGAGGTGCGCGCGTAGAGGTCCCAGCAGTAATAGTCGAAGCGCACGGCGGGGTCCGCAATCAGCGCGGCCACTTCGACCGGCGATTTGTGTTCCAGGTAGTGAAATCCCGCCACCACGTCCGCCACCTGCACCCCGGTGTTGTCGATATAGTTCTGCACCTCGACGCGCTTCCCACGCGCGCGCAGCATGCGCACGAAGGTGTCTCCCAGCGTGGCATTGCGCAGATGGCCGATGTGCGCCGCTTTGTTGGGATTGATGTTGGTGTGCTCGACGACGATCTTTTCGAGGGTAGCCGCGGCCGGTTCGGCAGCTGGATGGAGCAGCGCCGCCCCGTACATCGCGCGGTTGAACCGCACGTTGATGTACCCGTTGCCCGCGATTTCGAGCGCGGTAATGCCTTCGATCACGCCGATGTCCGCGACTAACTCGGCGGCGATTTTCTTCGGCGCCTGCTTCAGTTGTTTGGCCAGCTGAAACGCCGCCGGGACCGCCATTTCGCCGAAATCCGCCTGCTTCGGCTGCTCGATGGCCACCGCCAGGTCGACCCCGTACCGCGCCTGGATGTGATGGTGAAAGGTTTCCTGAACCCGCTTTTCCAGTTGATGAAACACGAATCACGAGTATAACAACGGGTCGTCGGCGCAAACGATTCCCGAAACCGCACTGCCGGGCTTTATCCATAATGCGGTAAGCTGCAACGATTAGAGGATGGCTGGATGAACTGTCCGAGCTGTGGCGGAGTCATGCGTCTCGAAGAAGATAAGGAATTCCTGCGCTGCGAATTCTGCAAGAACATCGTCTTCCCCGAAAAGAATGACGACGGAGTGCGAGTGCTCGTCGAGCTTTCAGAGTTGTCATGTCCAGACTGCGCAGTTCCATTGGTGCATGCTGCTCTGGAGGGCTGGCGCATGCTGTATTGCGGCAAATGCCGCGGCATGCTCATCTCCGCGGATATTTTTGTGGAACTGATCCTGGATCTTCACGCGCATTCCGATGGATCAGGGGCCGTCCCTCGCGCGCCCGATTCCAAGGACCTCCTGCGCCGGACGAACTGTCCGAAATGCCAGCGGCAAATGGACACGCACTATTACGCCGGCCCCGGCAACGTGATTATCGACGATTGTGAAAGGTGTCACCTGAACTGGCTGGATTACGGCGAACTAAGGCGAATTGCCAGAGGCCGGGACGATACCCTCTACAGAGAACGCACTTGAGCCTCGCGTCCTGCAAGAGCCCTAGATTTCATACTCGGGCGGCTTTGGACGTCCGTAGGGGATGTGATTCCAGAGCCGCTCGTGCACGAAATAGAGCGCGATCTTCGACAACATGTCCAGCGCGCCTACGCCTAGCGACACCTTCAGGCTCCCGCTGAATAAAAGCACGATCAGTGCCGTGACAGCCGATCCGAGAACACGGTAACTGACGGCTTTGGCGAGGCTGCGCGACTGGGAATCCATGCTCAAAAGCTCGTTTCAAATTGTACTACACATTGTTGATGGAGAATAGGGGCATTTGGTTGCAGGTTATTGGACCCGTTATAATGAAGAGGTGCCCAAGGTTACGTTCCTTCCGATCGCCAAGACGGTCGAATTCGAGTCCGGCAAGCTGCCCTACAAGGGCCATGGTAAGCCGGAATCGCTGCTCGACATCGCGCTGAACTTCGGCATCCACCTGGAGCACGCCTGCGGCGGCAATTGCGCCTGCACCACTTGCCACGTCGTGGTAAAGGAAGGCCTCGACGCCCACCTCACCGAAGCTGATGATGACGAGCTGGACCGCGTGGATATGGCCGCGGATCTGACCCCGCACTCGCGCCTGGGCTGCCAGGCCGTGGTGACGGGCGACGTAGTCGTCGACATTCCGGCATGGAACCGGAATTACATCAGTGAAGGCGGCACTTCGATCCTGGGCGACGGCATTCCGCCACCGAAGAAGCACCAGCCGGCAGCAGGGACAACGGTCGGCTAACGCGTAGACGGATCGACGGCATACGCCGCTTCAGGTTATCTTGCTCAGATGATCTTGGCACCCTTCAAGAGGTTGTGTCGCGCGCATAGCAGTTGAACATTGGCGGGTGTCAGCGAGGTGCCGCCTTTGGAATACGGCAATACGTGATCGAAATGCAGTTCGTCAGTTGCGCCGCATTGAACGCATCTGCCGTTGTCGCGCCTCCATACCTCGATTTTCACTTCCGTTGGAATGAGCCGCCGGATCTCCGCGGGCTGCTGACGAGGTAGATCCATTGACCTCTCGTCATCCGCCACAGCTACCAGCTTGAATTTGAATACACTTCGCCCTTTATCGCGTTCTGACCACGCATCGACTAGATTAAATAACCCGTTGTAGGACCAAATCCCCTGGTGTATTTTTTCGTAAACCCTGACCGATTGCGGGCCACTCAATCCTCGCTTGTAATTCTCAGCGGCCTCAAAAAACTTGCCATTCTGAGTTCTCGATCCCGACGGTGTGACTGCAGGCTGGTCAACCGTTTTTGGATTTGGTGCGGCTTCGGTGCGTGATGCATCGTGGCCTTCGTAGATCAGTATCGTGCCGTCATCCTGAAATCTGTCACTGTACGGAGCATTCGGTCGGACCGACATTAGTATTACGGAGTAGCCCCTACCCGAGTCGAAATTCATATCCGCGCTGCAGGCTCATCGACTCGCGCTGGCACATTTCGAGATACGGAATGATCTCGTTTGCGAACGGCACTAGACTTCATTCTAATGGTCAGATGCGCAGGCGAGATGGTCGACTTTCCGACAATCGCACCGGCCTCGCCCTCAACCGCGTTTCCGGAATCACCGCGACATGACGGGCAGGCCGTGGAGCCGCGGTTCGCTTCCCACCAGATCAATCAGCTTGTCGATGAGGTCCGGGGGAATCGCTACGGTGATTCTTACGGTTCGCTGCAGCTGATCCACTTTGATTCCGTCCCACAGGCGCAGCAGTTCGGGCTGCTTCTCGGGAACGCTGAGGCGGCCCAGACCCACCAGGCCACGCGCGGCGTCGCCCAGATTCTTCGCGTCGGCGTCGGTATGGCACTGGCCGTTGAGATAACCGTTGAGCCCCGTGCGGAGGTCGGCGGCGGCGGTTGTGTTCTCGAGCGAACGCAGGATACGGCCGACGTTGGCGGCGTTGCCATCTTCGGGAATCCTGCCGGTGAGCAAGTTGTCGAAGCCATTGGAAACGGACCAGATCTGGTTCTCCGGTGGGATCTGGCGCGCGCGCGCCAGAAGCTCGGCGGGCCCCGAGCGGTCGCCAGAGTCTCGACGGTCGAGCGCGGCGCGCACCGCATCTAGGGTCCCGGCGATGGCAGTCGAATTGTCGATCAGGGCCACGCCGCGGTGGTCGCGGGAGTAGAGCGTGAAGCCTTTGTACGTGCTCCGCGCCATGTCCTCGAACGCGCGCACGTTAAATGTCCCACGCGCGGCCACGATGATGTCTTTGCCGTTCGAGGCCACCAGTATCTCGCGCACATCGCGGCGCGGATCGAAGCCGGTCTGACGCGCGAATTCATCCAGCCGGTCGAGGTGCTTCCGGGCCAGCATTTTCTGATAGAGCGGCGTCGCGCGGATGTCGGCCATGCGGAGACCGGCCAGCATGGTCGCATCGGGCGGAACCAGCGCGGCCAGAATCGAATCTACGCTGGTGCGCCCGGTTTCGGCGGAGTTGCACGCCGTCAGCGCAATCAGAAGAATCCAGATATAGCGCAGCGCGCCGTACGGTTTCGGCCGATTCGCGCCTCCAGCCCGCGCCTCACTCCCCGTAGCGCAGGGCCACGCTGCTTTTGCGGGGACCTGCGGCCCTTTCCCGCATCGGTGTTTTTCCCTCCGCCCCACCATTCCCATATCAGTAATTTTTCCTGGCGAATACATAAATCCCGGCGCCCAGCACCACCACGCCAAACAGCCCCGAGCTCCACACCGGCATCCAGTCGTCGATCGGATTTCCAAGCACCAGCGAGCGCGCGATGCGGCCTAGGTCGAAAACTTTGGGCAGCGCATAGTAGGCGCAGCGGACGATATTGCGCGATGTCTCCGAGGTCAACAGTCTTTCGAGCGTCTGCTGCTGCGCCAGTATCGGGCTCACAATCATGATGCCGAACGTCACCATGGTGGTCACGGCAGCGCTCTCCCACAGCACGCCGACCAGCACCACCACCGTCAGCAGCACCGCGAACATGTAGACCGTCAGCGCGCTCGACCAGAGGAAGCCGGCAGTCCAGACGCCCGTCTTGATGCCGAAGATCAGCCACACGGCGAACACCAGATAAAAAATATTGGCGGCGATCACCAGCACGTTGCCCGTGTAGCGGCCCAGCAGGATGTGGTAGCGTTCCACCGGTTTCGACAGCAGCAATTCGATGCGGCCCGGCTCGAACACCGAAGGGATCAGGCCCGCCGACGCGAACACCGCCAGAAACATACCCGCCGTGAAGAGAAACGCCGCGATGGCGCCGTGTGCCTGGCGCACCAGCCGCTGTACATCGAGCGAATGGGACGTGTTGCCGAACAGCGACACCGTCGCGATCGCGCCCTGCACCACGTCGATCCGCATGATGAAGACGAAGAACAGAATCAGCGCGGTCGAGCAGCCGAAGAAACCCCAGAAGATCTTGCGCGCGAAGGCCTCGCGGAAGGTGTCGCGCACCAAGGCAAGTGTTACCCCGATGGTCTTACTGTTCATGAATCGCCTTCACGAAAACGTCTTCGAGCGTGCTGCTGGTCCGGGCCACGGATTCGATCTCGCAGTGCTCAGCGCGCAGCAGATCGACAGCCAGGTTGGCCTCATCCCGGCTGCCGAACAGAAATTCGACATTGCCGTTGCGCTGCGCCACCGCCATGGCCTTGGCGCGTAATTCTTGTTGGACGCGCTCGGGCACATGCTCCGCTTCCACGCGGTAACCGCTGCCCGCCGTCAGATCTTTGACTTTTCCTTCGAGCGCGACTCGGCCCCGATGAATGATGGCCACGTCATGGCAGAACAGCTCGACCTCGGCGAGCAGATGGGAGTTGAGAAAAATAGTCACGCCCTGCTGTTCGAGCGCGTGCAGGATGTCGCGAATCTGCCGCCGCCCGATAGGGTCCACGCCGTCCGAGGGCTCATCGAGAATCAACAGTGTGGGCGCGTGCATCAGTGCCTGCGCCAGGCCCACCCGCTGCAGCATGCCTTTCGAATATTTCCCGAGGCGCATGTCGCCCCACTCGGCCAGCCCGACGGTGGCCAGTAGCTCTGGAATCCGTTTTCGTCGCGTGACGCCGTCCATCCCCGATAGCGCGCCGTAGAAATCCAGCATGCTGCGCCCGGTCATGTACGTAGGGAAGCGGTGATTCTCGGGCAGGTAGCCGATGGGCCGACGGGCTTCCGCCTCTCGCGAATCCCGCCCGAACACCATGGCGCGTCCCGCAGTCGGATGCGCGCAAGAGAGCAGCATCTTGACGAACGTGGTTTTGCCCGCGCCGTTCGGCCCGAGCAACCCAAAGGTCGCGCCCGGCTCGACGCGCAGCGAGATTCCATCCACCGCGCGCACTTCTTTCCCCGACCAGCGGCTGCGGAAGATTTTGATCAAGCCCTCGGTCTCAATGGCAAAGGACATCCGATGAAATGGAACGCGCAGAGGGCCGCGTCAGTTCCTTCTATTATGGACGAACGGGGATGGACCCGCAGGGTAACGCATTTCAGTTCTTCACGGCCAGCACAGCCCGATCGAGAAATTCATCGTGACCCGCGGCGACACCGGCTCGGGTGCGAGAAACCGGGGTGGTCGGCAGTATCCCAACGCCGTGATGCCGTGAACCGTCGTGCTTCAATACTTTCAAGCCTGTCCAGGCGATGAAGTATCCGCCGGGCAGGGGGAAAGGATTGACGTTGCCATTGGTGCTCGCGGTCGACGCTCCGACAATGGCGCCAAGTTTGTAATATTCAACAATCCCCATGCAGGATTCTGCGTAGCTGATCGCGCGCCCGTCTGTGATGAAAGCCTTCTTCGCGGCGAGGAAAGGTTTAGTGGGCGTTAAGAGCCACTCACCGCGACGCTCAAACTGCATGTCCGTCCGGTCGGGCAACAGCACGACCGGAAAATGCCATTGGACGCTCTTCTGAAATTGTTCGCTCAGATGCGTCAGTAAGGCTGGCTGCAGGTTGGATGGGTAGCCTCGGAAATCAAAAACAATTCCATGCGCCTGCTCGAGGTGGGGGAGCGTCGATCGGAAGTCCGCATCCGACACACGCGATACATCGATGTAATAGATGTGAGGCTCGATTTCTTCAACCTTGGCGGGACGCCGCTCCTCCCGCGGCTGGCCGGTTTCGAATTGAAGCAAGACGTCGGTCGTTTTCCCGGACGCACTGAAAGGCTCAACCTCCAGGTTTACAGTTTCGCCCTCGTTGCCTCTGGCAAGATCCTGCAACGCGCGATAGCGAATCCACTGGTTCGTAGCACCGGAAATGAGAGCCTCGCGATCAGCCAGGGCTTCACCTGCGTTGCGACCGTTGATTTTCAGGACGGCATCGCCAGTCGAAAGCCTGGCTCTCACCACGGGGGCAACGGTGGTGATCACCAACTTTCCTTCAATCCAATCCCAACAGAGCGGCAACGTCGCACGCTGAAAACCCTTTCCCACGTTGCCATGCCCGTCATGCAGAGCCGCCACCAAGCGGCGAAGCGTATGGGTAAAGGTGCTGAAAAACATTCCAGGCAATGATGACATCGCCCAGACGGGTTCCACGGTCAGCGACGGACCAGACAGGTTTAATGCCGATTGCGGGGCCGGTCACGGCCTTCGGCGCCTGTGGCAGCGTCCCTCGCGAGTCCGCGTATAGGGCTAGCGGGACCCACACAGTCATGCCACCACCCACATCTGCATTCCAGGGAGAATCGGGAGCCAATGGTCGCGATCGGAAGCCCAGGCTTCTGAGGAAGTCAACACTGATCCGTCCGGCGCCCTGATACGCTCACTGTGATAGCTATTGGGCCTTGGGGAAGTCAAACCATCTCCCAGATGACGCCAGTACGTGATTTTTAAATCGGGCACCCCTTTTGGCGGAAGCAGATCCGCCGGCAGCGCATACTTGCGCCGAGGTGAGGACACGAACAGTGGGCGCCATCGGAGAAAACAGGGAAGTGAGTTTGCGCGCCAGTTCGGTGTCACCGCGCGCGCTTTCCACCTCACGCGCGCCCTTGATGGCGAATGAGGTCCAATCCGGTACGGAATGCCTGATCGCTAGGGTGAAAGTAGCGCACGTAACCAAAGAGCCGGGCGAAAGCGATTTCGTTCGCCAGCCCGCGTCGAGTAAACGCGCGTGGCGCCTCAACGGGAAGTGCCGGCGTGTCTCCTAACGCCTCGAAGGAAACATCATCAATCCAGGCCTTGCCCGAACCGAGCAGCATTATCCCGATGTTGATTCGTTCCGCGTCGGACTCGATATCGCCGGTTATGTCGTAGTAGCGCCACTCCGGCTCGCGAATGGGACGGTCGTCCATGTTGTCGAAGAAACCCATTTCGCCGTTCTGGCGATCCACGCGCAGCCAGAGTTCAGCCCGATCGCCCCTGGCAACGGAGCTGATGCGAACGGCCGCTCGAAAGCGCATATGTTTGCCGCGATATGCTGCCGCGTCGAAGGTCTGCATGAGGTTTCCGAAACGCCCTTGCGTACTCCCTGCGCTTCGAGAAAGTTCCGCGCAGTGGGCTCCGGCCTTCGCATTCTCGCTCGTCAGGATCGCTGCATAACCGGGTGTCGGAACCGCCCAGCCTTGAGGAAAGGCGCCCGGCGGACCGTTTTCAAATCCAAGGTTCTGCGGTGCGGATTGAGCAAATGCGATGCCGATCAATACCGGCACCGTGGCTATGAGTTCCGCCAACTTTCGGCACACGGGATGCCTCCGCTGTGAGAATTATACTTTGCTCCGTGTGAGTTCAGTGCAGCCTGAGCCGTTGGCGAGCAGGGCCGCGTCCAAACAACATTCGAGGAGTCATGGTTGCCGCTTCCCGCGTATGATGAACCCATGCGAATCGATGCCCATCAGCACTTCTGGGATATCCAGCGGTTCCAGTATCCCTGGATGCCGGCCGGGGAATCGCCGTTGCGCCGCAACTTTCTGCCCGATCAGCTCGCGCCGATTCTGGAGCGCAACAACTTCGACGGATCGGTTGTGGTGCAGGCCAACACCATACTCGAAGAAACGCACTGGCTGCTGGAGCTGGCGGCACAGCGCGAATTCATCCGCGGCGTGGTCGGTTGGGTGGACCTCACCGATGCGCATTTGGGCGCGACGCTCGACGAGCTGCAACGCCACGCCAAATTCAAGGGCGCGCGCCACCTGGTGCACGACGAGCCGGACGTCAACTGGCTGCTGCGCGCCGACGTGCTGCGCGGATTGAGCGAGCTGGCGCGCCGCGGCCTCCCTTACGATCTGATGCTGCGCCCGCAGCACCTGAAACTGGTGCCGCGTATCGCCGAGCACCTGCCGAAGCTGCGCATGGTGATCGACCACATCGCCAAACCGCCCATCGCCACGCAGCGGCTCGACGGCTGGGCGAAAGATATGACGGCTGCCGCCGAAATCCCGCAGGTCTATTGCAAACTCTCCGGCATGATCACCGAAGCCGATCCACGCGGCTGGAAAGCCGAGGATCTGAAGCCCTACGTGGCGCATGTGCTCGCACACTTCGGGCCGGACCGTCTCATGTTCGGTAGCGATTGGCCGGTGTGCACAGTGGCAGGGACGTGGAAGGAAGTGCTGGCAGCGTTTACGCAGGCCGCCGGTCCGCAGACGATCGAGGCTCGTGGCCGGCTGCTCGGCGCCACCGCGGCGCGCTTCTACCGGCTGGATTGACGGCTGAAGCCGCCGAGACACGAGTCGCGGCGAGGCATGCGACCGGCAACTTGGGTTTGAAAACCCAGGACACTGGGTTAAATGGCGCTCTCCGCCACGAAATACACCAAGGCGAAGTGTATAGTAGAGAGGATCGGCCGATCAACGGACTATCTAAGTAGCTTTGGCCTCTTTATTGCACTGAGCCCTATCCTAAAATGGAACCGGAACCACGCCGCAACCTTCTGCGATGGCTGCTTGGCGGTGGACTGTCCGCTTCGCTGGTCTCCTTCCTTTATCCCGCATTCAAATTCATGAACCCCCCGGATATTCCCGAAGCCTCGGTGAATGAAGCTCCAGCCGGCAAGGTCCAGGACCTCAAACCAAACACAGGCAAGATCGTGAAATTCGGAAGTCTGCCCGTGATCCTGGTGCGAACCAGTGAGACAGAGTGGCGCGCCTTTTCCGCAATCTGCACGCACTTGAACTGCACCGTGCAGTACAAGGAATCCAGCCACCAGATCTGGTGCGCGTGCCATAACGGACTTTATAACCTGAACGGGCAGGTGGTTTCAGGCCCGCCGCCGCGCCCGCTCGAACAGTATTCAGTACACATCCGTGGCGACGAGGTCGTCGTCGCGCGGAAAGTCTGAAAGGAGAACATGGCGACCGCCAGCGAGCCTCCGCACGATACCGGCTGGTTCGAAGAGAGGCTCGGCTTAGCCTCGATCCGGGCGTTTCTCGCGCATAAGATGGTGCCGGTGCATGCGGGCACCATGTGGTATTACTTCGGCGGGATCACCCTGTTTTTGTTCGTCATCCAGGTGCTCACTGGTTCTCTGCTGCTGCTGTATTACCGGCCTTCGCCCAGCGAGGCGTACGAGAGCGTGCAATTCATCATGACTCGGGTGCAGTTCGGCTGGCTCATCCGTTCGATCCATAGCTGGTCGGCGAACCTCATGATCCTTGCGGCGTTCATCCACATGTTCAGCGTGGTTTTTCTGCGGGCCTTCCGGCGGCCGCGAGAGCTCACGTGGTTGAGCGGGATTGCGCTGCTGGGACTGGCGCTGGCGTTCGGCTTCAGCGGGTATCTGCTGCCATGGAACAAGGTGTCGTATTTCGCGACGAAGGTCGGGACGGACATGGCGGCTGCGATGCCGGCCGTGGGGCATCAGCTGGCCCGATACCTGCGGGGCGGCAACGACGTGGGTGGCGCCACGCTGACGCGCTTTTTTGGGTTCCACGTTGCGGTATTGCCGGGCATCACAACGCTGCTTCTGCTAGTACACCTGGTTCTGGTGCAGAAGCACGGGATGAGCTCACCGCCCGCGGTGACGGAGGAATACAGCCGCAAGGGCATGTCCATGCCCCAGATGCCTTTCTTTCCCAATTTCTTCCTGCGCGAATTGATGGCCTGGTACGCGGCGCTGGCAGTGCTGGGAGTGCTCGCGGCGATATTCCCCTGGGAACTGGGCGCCAAGGCCGATCCGTTTGCTCCGGCGCCGGCGGGTATCCGGCCGGAGTGGTATTTTCTGGCGCCATTCTACACCTTGAAGCTGATTCCGAGCCACATATGGCTTTTCGAAGGGGAACTGGTCGGCCTGCTCGGATTCGGTCTGCTGGTGCTTTTCTGGGTGGCGCTGCCTTTTTGGGCGGTGAACCGCCAGGGCATGGAGCGGACGCGCTGGGTGACCGGAGCGGGAGTCCTGCTGCTGGCTTATCTGACCACTTTCTCCGCGCTGGGGTACTGGCGATGAGATACGCTCTGCTGGCGATGATCTTCGCAGCTCCGCTTGCGGCAGAGGCGGATGACACGTGCGTGGCGTGCCATTCGGGGCTCGAAGGGAATTTGCAGGCGCCGGCGAAGGCGTTCGCCAACGACATTCACGCCCGTTTCGGATTCAGTTGCGCGGATTGCCATGGCGGGGACCGCAATGCGACCGACCCCCAGGAGTCCATGAGCAAGGCGCGCGGCTTCGTCGGAAAAATTCCGCGCACGGCGGTGCCGGAGCGCTGCGCCCGCTGCCACAGCGACGCGGCCCTGATGCAGAAATCCAAGCCCAGGCAACGAGTGGATCAAATGGCACAATATCGCACCAGCGTGCACGGCAAGCGGCTGGCGGGCGGCGATACCAAGGTGGCTACATGCATCGATTGCCACAGCGTGCACGACATTCGCGAAGTGAAGGATCCGCTCTCGCCGGTGCATCCGCTGCGGATTCCGGAAACGTGCGCGCGGTGCCACGCCGACGCGGCCCACATGGCCGGCTATAAGATCCCCACCGACCAGTTCGCGGGCTATCGCAAGAGCGTGCACTGGAATGCGCTAGCACAGCGAGGCGATCTGTCGGCTCCCAGTTGCGCATCCTGCCACGGGAACCACGGCGCGGCTCCGCCAGAGGTCGCATCAGTCGCGGCGGTTTGCGGCACCTGCCACGTCATGATGGAAGAGCTCTACAACAAGAGCCCGCACCAGCCGGTGTTTGCCGCCATGGGCGCGGCGGGCTGCGTGGTCTGCCATGGAAATCATGAGATCCGGGAACCGGGGCCGCAGATGCTCGCCGGGCCGAATGCCGTGTGCAGCCAGTGTCACGAGGCGACCTCGGTGGGAGGGATCGCGGCCGCGGAGATGGGCCGGCAGATCACCAGCCTGGAGAAGGCGCTGGATCGATCCGACGCCATCTTGTCCAGCGCCCAACAATCCGGCATGGAAGTCTCCGAAGCGCTCCTGCGCCAGCGCGAAGCGCGCGAGAATCTGGTGAAAGCAGCGGTGGCGGTGCACGCGTTTCAGACGGCCGCGGTCCATAAGCCCGTCGCGGAAGGCCTGGCGATTGCCGCCGAGACTTACAAGGCCGGGACCAGCGCTCTCCAGGAAAAGCGGTTCCGGAGGCTGGGTCTTAGCGTCTCACTGATCGCGATTGCATTGACCATGCTCGGGCTGTGGCTTGCCATTCGCACCATCGAAGGCCGGACGAGAAAACCGTCGGAGTTGGCGGGGAGGTAAGTCATGCTATGGATGCCGCTCGTGCTGCTGGCGTTCGCGCCGGCGGGCCTCGAATCGCCCACCAGCGCGGAGTTCTGCGGTCGATGCCACAAAGCCATTCTGGAGTCCTGGAAACTGTCGTCGCACGCGCATGCCATGGACAGCGGACTCTTCCAGGATGCTCTCGACGTGGCAGAAGTGAAGTTCGGCGCCTCCGCCCGCAAGACCTGCCTCAAGTGCCACGCGCCGGTGGCGGTGGAGAAAGGCGATTTCGCGCTGCGTCAGAAAGTGAGCTGGGAAGGCGTCACCTGCGACTACTGCCACTCCGTGACGGATGTTTCGCTCACCGGTGCAAACCCGCGGGCGGTAGTGGTCTTCTCGAACGTCAAGAGCGGCCCGCTTCGCGACGTGGAGTCCATGGCGCACGGCACGGTTTACTCGGCGGTACACACTTCGGCGGTGATTTGCGCGCCCTGCCACGAGTACAAGAACGCGCTCGGCTTCCCGGTGCTCACAACTTACTCCGAGTGGCAGAACAGCAAGTACGGGAAGGATGGCAAGGCTTGCCAGTCCTGCCACATGTACCGCACTGCCGGTGATGTGGTGGATCCGCGCGTCAAACGCACGAAAGACGCCATCAACCTGCACCAGATGCCCGGCAGCCATTCGCTCGAACAACTGGCGAAGACCATCGGAGCGCAGCTTACGGCGTCCCGGGAGGGAAACCAGGTGCGCGTGCAGGTGGACGTCACCAACCGGGCAGCTGGCCATTATGTGCCTACCGGTTCGCCGCAGCGCCGGCTGATCCTGGAAGTGCGGGCGGATGCGTTCACCGGGCAGCATTTTCGCGAGGAGCGGGTTTACCGGCGCAGCGTGGCCGACCAAAACGGCCTGCCCATCGAGCAGGAGCATTTGGCCTTCATGAGCGCTGCGAAAGTGCTGAAAGACACGCGCCTGGCTCCCGGCGAGAAGCGGACCGAATCGTTTTTGTTCGCCATTCCCGCCGGGACACAGACTCAGGTGACCGCGACGGTGCGTTATTTTTACTCGCCCTTCGCGCAAACCGAGGCGCAGAAGCTGGTGACGTTCTTGAGTATGAGCCGGCTAGTGCGATAAAGATCACGTTGGGGCAATTATTAATCCAAATTTCATGCGCGGTTCATCCCGGCATGACAGAATGAGGTGACATGAGAATACGCTTACTGAGTTGTGCGATGTTGCTCGGGTTCTCAATGGTTCCGGCGATTGCGGGCCCATCGGAGGGCAAAGAAGTCTACGACAAATCCTGCAAAGGCTGTCATGGCGCCACGGGCCAGGGCAACCCCGGCGTTGCCAAAATGATGAAGGTCGAGATGAAGCCGCTCGGATCGAAAGAAGTGCAGGACAAATCCGACGCCGATCTGAAGAAGATCATTGCGGAGGGCACCGGAAAGATGAAACCGGTGGCCAGCGTTACGGGCAAGCATGTCGACGACGTCATCGCGTTTGTGCGGACGCTGAAGTAGACAAGCGATAGTCCTCGCTGCCTGATCACGAAACCGCACGTGCATGGGGCCTGGCCCCTACAAAGCTCGCCGTGTGCCGGTGTCGACTTTAATTGGCGCGGTGCCGTCAGTCCATCTAGTTCCAACCTGCTAGTTCCAGTCCGCCCGAGTGCCTTCGGCCGTAAGCCCCCATCCTGGCTCGCACGCGCTGCTGGCGACTCAATTGCACCGCAATGTCCATGCAAATGACCGACTCTCTGGCGCAGGATGTCCGGATGGCGGTTCGCGTCTTAGGCAAGAGCCCGGGGACCACTGCTTTGTGCGTACTGTCGATCGCTTTAGGCATAGGGCTCACAACGGGCCTGTTCAGCGTAGGCGACGCGATGCTGCTGCGGCCGCTGCCGCTCGAGCGGCCGGGCGAGATCTATGAGGTTGCCTCACGCGCCGACGATGGGCAGATAGTGTTTTACGGGTGGCCGGACTACCTGGACATGCGGCGGTCGGTTGAAGGGCAGCTCGAACTGGTGGCGTACCAGCGGCGGGGCGGGATGCTCGCTCGCGGCGAGGAGAGCGAGGAGGTTTTCGTCATTCCCGCTACCGCGAACTATTTTGCGCTGCTGGGAGTGAAGGCGGTGCTGGGGAGAGCGTCGGTGGAGGCGGGCGGGAGCCTTCCGGCCACTGTGCTCGGGCACCGCCTGTGGCAACGGCGTTTCGGAGGCGATACTCACATCGTTGGCAAGGCCATCGTGCTGAACGGGAGGCAATTCGTCGTAACTGGCGTGATGCCGGCTGAGTTCATGAGCCTTGATCGCGGGGTGGTGTGTGATATCTGGCTCAGCATGGATGCATGGTTCGACGTTCTGGGCCAAGACGAAAGGCAAGGACGGAACGGGCAAATCGAGCTGGTTGGGCGGCTGAAGCCGGACGTTAACACGGAGGGTATCGCGGCGCAACTGGATGCGGCGATTCGCGGACAGGGGAAACACAAGCCGGCTCCGGCGGGGACGCGCGGGACATGGCTCGAACGAAGCTTCGCGCCGGATTGGAAAAGTCAGCTTTTTGGGGGCGGTGGACTGCTGCTGGCGCTGGGCCTGGTGCTGTTTGTGGCGTGCGCCAACGTGGCGCAGTTGCGCCTGGCACAAGGGGAGATACGGAGAAAAGAATTGGGCATCCGCATGGCGCTGGGCGCGAGCCCGTGGCGCGTGACGCGGCTACTGCTGGTGGAAACCGCCCTGGTGAGCCTGGCTGGCGCGGGGCTGGGCGTGCCACTGACGCGGCTGGTCATGAACAAGGCGTCGGAGTTCATCGCGGCTGGCCGCGCATGGATGGACTATAACGTCGGGCTGAACGAGCGGGTACTGGTCTTTACACTGGCGGCTTGCGCGGCTTCGGTATTACTCGCCGGACTCGCGCCCGCGCGGCACTCGGTGCGACTGAACGTGAGCGAAGTGCTGAAGTCGGAACAAGGCGTCACGGGCACGCGCCGTGGCTGGCAAAAGCAAGCTTTCATCGTGGCGCAAATGGCGGTGAGCGTGATGCTGTTCGGCCTTGCCGCGACGTTCCTCGCAAGTTTCCGCAACGCTTCCGCAGTGCGGCCGGGCCTCGACCCTGATAAAAAACTGCTGGTCATGTCGGTGGGCCCGGGTTCGCGGTTGGCTGCCGCGACGTGGTGTGAGCAGGTGTGCGAGCGCCTGTCGGCCCTCCCTGGCGTGCGTGGCGCGACCTTTGCACGCCGCCTGCCTCTTGCCGATTCCGGCGGCGGAGCGCGGGTAAGGGTCGAGATTCCAGGATCGGCGCCACTCGGAGTCGGATACAACAACGTCGGCGGCAACTATTTTTCCTTGATGGGAACGAGAGTGCTGGCAGGCCGTGCCATCGATACGAACGACCGCAAGGGTACCGAGCTCGTGATGGTGATCTCGCAGCTGCTGGCGCGGCAGGTATTCGGCAGCCGGAACCCGGTGGGCCACTGGATTTCCGTGGACGGAAAGGCGCGCCAGGTGGTGGGCGTGGCGGAGGACGGTCCTTCGAACTATCTGCACGAGCCTCCCGTGCCTCACATCTATTTGCCATTTGCGCAAGCGGAGTCGGATGACATCACGCTGATGGTGGAAACCGCCGTAAATCCGGCAACACTGATGCAGGCGGCGCGGCGGGAGGTGAAACGGTTCGATCGGGGCGCCACGGTGTACTCGTCGATCACGCTGCGCCAGCACATGGATCAGGCGCTGTCGCAAGACCGCACGATGGCGACCATGGCGACCGGACTGGGAATCTTCGGCTTTCTGCTGACGGCGGCTGGACTGTTCGGAGTGGTTCAGTATGCCGTGAACCGGCGCATGCCGGAGTTCGGACTGCGGGTGGCGCTGGGAGCTCAACGGTCGGAGATTCAGAAGATCGTGCTGCGCGATGCGCTGCGGTTGGCCGCGTGGGGCATTCCGGGCGGCCTGTTCCTGCTCGGGACCGCATCATGGTACGTGCAATCGCTCGTGCTTGGAGTGAGCCCGCTCGATCCGCTCACCTATGCAGCCAGCGTCGTGGCGGCGGTGCTGGTTACACTGGCGGCGGCATGGTTGCCGGCACGGCGGGCCACGCAGGTGGACCCCATGGCGGCACTTCGGGCTAACTAGAGCCGTTCAGATCCCCGTTCCGTTAAGATCAAATCTGGAGATTCCACCAGGTGAGGCTTTGGTGCGCCCTGCTGTTTTTCGCCGCCGCTGTGTACGCACAGCGGGGCCGGGGGGAACTGCACCTTGCGGTGGTCGATAGCACGGGCGGCGGTTTGGAATCGGCCGGCTCGCTCGTCAGCCAGGCGATACAGCTTAAACAATCCTTCGCCACCGACAGCCAGGGCCGCTACACGGCGCGGAGCTTGCCGTTCGGGATCTACCGGCTGAGCGTCGAGCGCACGGGTTTCGGCGCGTTTTCGACGCTCATCGAGATTCGCTCCGAGCTGCCGCTCGATTACAAAGTCACGCTCGGGATTGCGCCGATCGAGACTTCGGTCGTTGTCACCGATGCCGCCACGCTGCTCGATCCGCATCGCACGGCGCCCGCGTACTATGTCGGCGAGGAAACGCTGCGCGACCGGCTCGGCGCTACGCCCGGGCGTGCGGTGCTCGATCTGGTCGAGATGCAGCCGGGATGGCTTGTCGAGGCCAACGGCGTGCTGCACCCGCGCGGCGCGGAATACAACACGCAGTACGTGGTGGACGGCTTTCCGGTAGTGGACAACCGCTCGCCCGCCTATGCGCCGGGGCTCGATGTGGACGAGATCCAGTCCATGAACGTGCGCACCGCCGGCTATCCGGCCGAGTACGGGCGCAAACTGGGGGGCGTTATCGAGGTGACCACGGCGGAAGACACGCGCGCCGGATGGCACGGTTCGGCGGCATTCGACGGCGGTAGTTTTTCGACCGCCAGCGGCTACCTCTCGGAGCAATATGCGCGCGGCGGCACGGTGGCGGGAGTGAACCTGGATTCCGCGCACACCGGCCGCTATCTCGATCCGCCGGTGGAAGAGAATTTCACCAACAAGGCCAGCAGCGGCGGCGCCAGCGCGCACTTCGCTACCGGTTGGGACGAGAAGAATCGCATCCGCCTTTCGGTCAGCCGCAGACGCACCGGATTCCTGGTGCCTGACGAGAGGCTACAATTTGGAGCCGGCCAGCGGCAGGACCGGCAGAACGAAGAAACATCCGGCCAAATTTCATATCAGCGCATGCTCTCGCCGTGGCTATTGGGGAGCATCCGCGCGGCCGTGCGGGACCTGAGCGCCGGACTTTGGTCCAATCCGCTCTCGACGCCGATTCTGGCCGATCAGCAGCGCGGCTTCCTCGAAGTGTACACCGGCGGAGCGATTTCGGCCCACCGCGGCAAACATGAGATGAAAGCCGGCGGCGAGATGATCTGGACATCCGTCCACGAGGATTTCGGTTACCGGATCACCGACACGAACTTCTTTTCGGCGGACGTGCCGCCGCAGTTCCGCTTTACCGGCAGGCGGCGAGGCCGCGAAGAATCCGCTTTCGCGCAGGATGTGATGCAGGCGGGGCACTGGACCTTCAGCGCCGGCTTCCGTTGGGACGGTTACCGCCTGCTGGTGCGCGATTCCGCGGTGAGCCCGCGTTTGGGCGCGGCATGGTATTGGCCGCGCGCAGGCCTGGTGCTGCGGGCTTCATATGACCGCGCGTTTGAAGTGCCGTCGATCGAAAATCTGCTGCTGGCCAGTTCGATGGCCGCGCAACACCTGACCAACACTAGCACCGGGTTGCCGGTACATCCCTCGCGCGGCAACTTCTACGAAGCCGGGCTCAGCAAGTCGATCGCCGGGCATATGCGCCTGGAGGGCAGCTATTTCGAGCGGCGCATTCACGATTTTTCCGATGACGACCTGCTGCTGAACACCGGCATCAGCTTTCCCATCGCCTTCGCCGCGGCCGAGATCCATGGCGTGGAGGTCAAGCTCGAAGTCCCGCGCTGGGGTCCGGTATCGGGGTTTCTGTCGTATTCCAATATGGCTGGGACCGGACGGCTGCCGATTACCGGCGGCCTCTTTCTGGAACCAAATGCGGCGGAATTGCTGCACTCGACCGCCAGCTTTGCCGTTACGCAGGATCAGCGCAACACCGCCCGCGCGCGCATGCGCTATCAGCTGGCTCCGCGCCTTTGGGCCGCTCTGGGCGCGAGTTATGGGAGCGGCTTGCCGATCGAGCTCGATGACGCCATGGACGTGAACGCGCTCGTCGCCCAATACGGCGAGCGCGTGGTGAGCCGCGTCAATTTCGACCGCGGCCGCGTGCGCCCTTCGTTCTCGATGGACGCGTCGGTGGGAGCGGACGTTTGGAAGCACGAAAACCGGTCAGTGCGCTTGCAGGCTGACGCGCTGAATCTGACCAACCGGCTAAATGTGATCAACTTCGCGAGTTTGTTTTCGGGAACCGCGCTGGCTGCGCCGCGCATGCTGACAGTGCGGATTGTGGCGAGTTGGTAACGCCGATGCCTGTGCGAAGTTCGCGTGACTGAACTCGCACAGGCATGGCACGCCGGTGAATCAGGCCGTGCGCATCATTTCGGATTTATCGCCCGCAATCGCAGCCTGCGCCGCGGCGAGGCGCGCGATCGGCACACGATACGGCGAGCACGAAACGTAGTTCATGCCCACGCGGTAGCAGAATTGAACGGAGCTCGGCTCGCCGCCGTGCTCGCCACAGATGCCGACTTCGAGGTCTTTGCGCGTCGAGCGGCCCGCCTTGACGGCCATTTCGATCAGCTTGCCGACGCCTTCCTGATCCAGCACAGCGAACGGATCGTTCTTGAAAATCTTCGCGTTCTCGTAATCCTTCTGGAACTTCGTATAGTCGTCGCGCGATAGGCCCATAGTAGTTTGTGTAAGGTCGTTGGTGCCGAAGCTGAAGAACTCGGCTTCCCTGGCGACCTTGTCGGCGGTGAGCGCCGCGCGCGGGATCTCGATCATAGTTCCGACCATATACTTCAAATCGCTGCCGGCCTTGCCCAGCACTTCCTTCGCGACCTGGACCACGATCTTCTTCTGGTTTTCGAGCTCCTCGACGCTGCCGATGAGCGGAATCATCACTTCGGGAATCACCTTCACGCCCTTCTTCGACACCTGCACCGCCGCCTCGAAGATGGCGCGCGCCTGCATTTCGGTAATCTCCGGATACGTGACGCCCAGCCTGCAGCCGCGGTGGCCGAGCATGGGATTGAACTCGTGCAGTTCTTCGACCCGCGCCAATAACGGCGGCAGCGCCTTCTTCAGTTGTCCGATTGGGACGCCGTAGCGCTGCGACATTTCCTTCTTGGTCTTCGTGTCGGCGTGCGGCAGCCGCGCAATGTCCACCATCAGGTTCTCGCGCTTGGGCAGAAACTCATGGAGCGGCGGATCGAGCGTGCGGATTACCACCGGAAAGCCGTCCATTTCTTTGAACAGGCCGGCGAAATCGGCGCGCTGCATGGGCAACAGTTTCAGAAGCGCTTTGCGGCGCGATTTTTCGTCACGCGCCAGAATCATGGCCTGCATGTGCGGGATGCGGTCCTCGGCGAAGAACATGTGCTCGGTGCGGCACAAGCCAATGCCCTCAGCGCCGAAGCGTCGCGCGACTTTCGCATCGCGCGGGATGTCGGCGTTAGCGCGCACACCGAACGAGCCGCGAAACTCGTCGGCCCATTCCATGAACGTTGCGAGCACTCCGGAGGACGGATCAGCATCAATGGTGCGCGCCTGCCCGGAGAGTACTTCGCCGGTCGAGCCATCGAGCGAGAGCCAGTCGCCTTCGCGCAGCACCAGCTTCTTGTTCTTAACGCTGACGGTCATCTCCTTCCTTCGTTCGTTGACTTCGATTTCTCCGGCGCCGGCCACGCATGGAATTCCCATGCCGCGCGCCACAACCGCCGCGTGACTGGTCATGCCGCCGCGCGAAGTGAGAATGCCTTTCGCCACTTCCATGCCGTGAATATCGTCTGGCACGGTCTCGGCGCGCACCAGAATCACCGGTGCCTTGGGCGCCTGCACCACGGCTTCGTCGGCCGTGAAAACGATGCGGCCCACCGCGGCGCCGGGTGACGCCGGCAGGCCCTTGGCCAGCAGCGCTAGTGATTCCTTCGCCTTGGGATCGAGCACTGGGTGCAAGAGTTGATCGAGCTGCTGTGGATCGACGCGCAGCACGGCTTCTTCCTTCGAGATGAGCTTCTCGTTGACCATATCGACCGCGATGCGCACCGCCGCCGGCCCCGTGCGCTTGCCGTTGCGGGTTTGCAGCATGTAGAGCTTGGCTTCCTGCACGGTAAACTCGAAATCCTGCACGTCGCGGTAATGATGCTCCAGGTTGCTGGTGATCTCACGAAGTTGGTTGTAGACCTGCGGCATCACTTGTTCGAGCTGCGAAATGTCCAGCGGCGTGCGAATGCCGGCGACGACGTCTTCGCCTTGCGCGTTGATCAGAAATTCGCCATAAAACTTCTTCTCGCCTGTTGAAGGATTGCGCGTGAAGCCCACGCCGGTGGCTGAAGTCTCGCCCAGATTCCCAAATACCATGGTCTGCACGTTGACGGCGGTGCCCAGGTTATCGGGGATCTGATTCATGCGGCGATAGGTGATGGCGCGCTTCCCATTCCAGGAGCGGAAGACGGCATCACGCGCCATGGCGAGCTGCTCGCGAGCGTCCTGCGGGAACGGCTTGCCGCTCTTTTTCTCGACCAGTTTCTTGTAGTCGACGATGACGGCTTTCAGATCATCGGCTGTGAGATCGGTGTCAACCTTGGCGCCGGCCTTCTTCTTGCGAGCCTCGAAGATCTGGTCGAAATCGTGCTTCTCGATATCCAGCACCACGTTGCCGAACATCTGAATGAAGCGGCGGTAACAGTCCTGCGCGAACCGCGGATTGCCGCCTTTGCGCTCGAGCGCGGCGACCGTCTGATCGTTGAGGCCGAGATTGAGGATGGTGTCCATCATGCCTGGCATGGAAAATTTCGCGCCGGAGCGCACGCTCACTAGCAGCGGATTGCCAGTGTCCCCAAGCTTTTGGCCCATCTTGCCTTCGAGAGCGGCCAGTGCTTCATTCATCTGCGCCTCGACTTCCGACGGCACTTTGTTGCCGCTCTCAAAATAGAGGTTACAGACTTCGGTCGAGATGGTGAATCCCGGAGGCACGGGCAGCTTGGCCCGCGACATCTCCGCCAGGCCTGCGCCTTTGCCGCCGAGCACGTCTTTCATCTTGCCGTCGCCGTCGGCCGATCCCCCGCCGAACGAGTACACGTACTTCTTCATTCTTGTCTCCTATGTGTTAGTAACAATTTCGGAAAAATCCGCAATGGTGGAAAACTCCGCGAGCAGCGTGTGCAACAGGGTGAGCCGGTTCTGCCGGATCTTCGCGTCCGGCGCGTTCACCAGCACCTTATCGAAAAACAGATCGACCTTCGGACGAAGCGAGGCGATCGATTCGAGCGCGGGCCGGTAGGCCTGCTCCGCCACGGCGCGGCGCACGTTTTGAAAAGCGCTGTAGAGCTCGGATTCCGGGCCGGGTTCGAGCAGCGCGGCATCGATCTGGCCGCCATCGCCCGAAAACTGGGCCTGCTTCAGAATGTTCTGGATGCGCTTGAAGCTGGCCGCCAGCGGCTCGAAATCTTCGGTTGGCCGCACGGCCTGAATCGCGATCAGACGCTCTTCGACATCCACCAGATCGTCCCAGCCCGAGGTGAGCACGGCGTTGACCTCGTCGTATTTGAAACCACGAATATCTTTGAAGTAATAGCGGACGCGGTCGAGGACGAATTCTTCGAGCTTATTGTCGCCACCCAGCAGCTTGCGAACGGGCAGCCGCAGTTCCCCTTCGACCAGAATCTTGACCATGCCCTGCGCCGCGCGCCGCAGCGCGAACGGGTCGCGCGAGCCCGTGGGAATCAGGCCGATGCTGAAGCAGCCGCGCAGCGTATCGAGCTTGTCGGCGAGCGAAACCAGCTCTCCTGCCGGGTTGCGCGGGATGGAATCGTCCATGCTGACGGGCTTGTAGTGATCGTAAATGGCCTGCCAGACTTCCTTGGGATCGCCCTGTGCGCACGCGTAGAGGCCGCCGACGATGCCCTGCAGTTCCGTGAACTCTTTGACCAGTTCCGTCGTGAGGTCGCACTTGCTGAGTTGCGCGGCACGGATCGCGGCATGATCGCCGTGCAGTTCTTTGACCAGCGCGACCATGCGCTCGGTTTTCTCCAGATACGAGCCGAGCTTGGCTTGAAATGTAACGTGGGCCAGGTCCGGCACGCGGTCGGCCAGCTTCCTTTTCTGGTCCGTTTCCCAAAAGAATCTTGCGTCGTTGAATCGCGCGCGCAGCACGCGTTCGTTGCCGAGACGCACCAAGCCATCAGGATCGGCGCTGGTATTCATGACCGCGACAAACTTGGGCGCGAGCGTCCCATCCGGCGCTTCCACCGAGAAATATCTCTGGTGGTGGCGCATGACCGTGACCAGCACTTCTTCGGGAAGCTTGAGGAATTCAGGATCGAAGCGGCCTTGGATCGCGGTCGGATATTCGGTGAGGTACACCAGCGTATCGAGCAGTGCGGGGTCGGGCTTGATGCGTACCGCGCGGATTTCGTCTTCGATTTTCGCGCGGCGCGCGGCCGCGGAGAGGATTACGCCGTTGTCGCGCAGCTTCGATTCGTAGGTGTCAATGGTCACCGGTACATGTGGCGCGCCCAGCTGACGGTGGCCCGCGGAAGCGTTTCCTGATTCGATGCCCGCCATCTCGAACGGCACTACCTCGCCACCTAGGAGCGCCACAATCCAGCGTACGGGCCGGATGAAGCGCGGGCCGTTCTTACCGGCCCAGTACATCGTCTTGGGAAAGGAGGTCTTAAGAATGACCTCCGGCAGCGCACCGGCCAGGATGTCACGCATGGTTCGGCCTGGAATCAGCTTGGAAAAAACGTAGTGGCCGTCTGCTTGCTGCAGATCCGCGGGCGCGACGCCTTGCTTACGCGCGAAGCCCGCGACCGCTTTTTCAGGGGCATTTACGGCTGGTCCCGCGACTCTCTTCACTTCGTCAGCTTGCCGCTCCGGAAGATTCGCGGCGCGTAATACGAGGCGGCGCGGTGTCGCATCCACGGAAGCGTCATATTGGCCGCCGACGGCTTCCACGAATAGGGCTTGCAGGCTCTCCAGCGCCGGCGGAATCATCCAGTCCGGAATTTCTTCGGTCCCGATCTCCAGCAGAAACGGCAGGTTCACCGGACGGCCTCCGCTTCAGCTTTGGGTGGTTCAACGCCGGTGCTCTGCTGGTCCATCCACGCACCGGCCACCCCCACCGCCACCTTGCGCACCCGCGCGATCACGGCCACTCGCTCCGTCACCGAAATTGCGCCGCGCGAATCCAGCGTATTGAACAGGTGCGAGCACTTCAGCACGTGCTCATAGGCCGGCAGCAGCGGAAATCGCGCCTTGTCGGCTGATTTGGGGTCGTACAACTTCAGCAGCCGCGCCGCTTCCCCTTCGTGCAATTCAAACAGCTTCCACAGCGTCGGCACATCCGCCATTTCGAAGTTGTAAACCGAAAATTGCAGCTCGTCGTTGAAGCGCACATCGCGATACGTTGCGCCGCCGCCCCACTCGACGTCGTAGATGCTGTCTTTCACCTGCAGAAACGCCGCTAGACGCTCCAGGCCGTACGTCAACTCCGCCGGCACCAGGTCCAGATCAATGCCGCCGCACTGCTGAAAATAGGTGAACTGCGTGATTTCGAGTCCGTCCAGCATCACTTGCCAGCCCACGCCCCACGCCCCAAGGGTTGGCGATTCCCAGTTGTCTTCTTCGAACTTGATATCGTGTTTGCGCAGATCGATGCCAATGGCGCCCAGGCTGCCGAGATACTGTTCGATTACGTCATTGGGCGAAGGCTTCAGGAGCACCTGCAGCTGCATGTGCTTGTAGAGGCGGTTGGGGTTTTCGCCATAGCGGCCGTCGGCTGGACGGCGGCTGGGCTGGACATACGCCACGCGGTAGGGTTTCGGCCCCAGCACGCGCAGAAACGTCTCGGGGCACATAGTGCCGGCGCCCACTTCCAGATCGTAGGGCTCCTGAATGATGCAGTCGCGGTCGGACCAATACTTCTTCAGCTTGAAGATGAGTTCTTGGTAAGAATCCATTCCCTATGCAGCTTCCAATGCGGGTGCGGTGATCAGGCGCCGCTCGATGTGATGCTCGATCTGCCGGACCAGGAAATCGCGCAGATCGGCCGCCGTCTCGCGCCGCCACTCCGCGCCCGTCAGTTGCCCGACCGGCGTGTGCAGCATCTCGTTGGCGATGTCTCGCGATGGCAAACTCAACTCCCAGGTCCTTCCCAACTCCGCCGCTGTCCGGCAATGCCCGCAGTAGAGGCCCGCGCGGTACCGGCTGAAAAACGCCGGTTCTCGACCCTCCGGATTGTCCAGCCAGTTGCCGCAAGCCAGACAAACGTGTAACTCCGGTAGGATGCCGGCCAGACGCACGGCCCACAGACTGAAATACGTCACCGCCCGCCAGACGCTGCCGGGCCCTCCCGATTTCAGGTGCTCCAAAACTGCCAGCAGCAACCGGAAATAGCGCTCGTTCGGCTCGCCCGGCGGCAATAACTGCTCCGAAATCTCGGCCAGATAATCCAACGCGACGGCCGCGCCGTAATCTCCCAACAGACCGAACTGCGAGCGAACCAGCTCGCAGGAATCCAGGTTCACCAGCTCCCGTGTTTCCCGCTGGAAATACGACATCTTCACCTGCGAGAGCCGCTCCAGACCCGATCCGAAGTTGCTTTTCGGACGCCGTGCGCGCTTGGCTACGCCACGCAGTTTGCCCTGATCCCGCGTCAGGAAACTGACCACCAGATCCGATTCTTTGAACGGGTAGGTTTGCAGAACGATGGCTTCGCTCACACGAGCGGGCATATCCGCGACATGGCTGAAACCTCAAGAGTAGCACGGAGGGCGAGCCTGGTTGGCGGCGCTCGCGCGAGTGTTGGCCTTAGATAACGTCCGCCGCTGACATCGGTTATCCGCTCGACACGAAATCAGTGTTTTGAGCGCTGAGTAAAATTTTCTCTCACGCTTTCCCAAAAAATTCCGATAATATGGGTAAGGAAAAAAAATGGTGATATTGATCACATTTTTACTTTTCGCCAGCCTGGGAAGCGCCGCCCCGGCTTCGCGCGATCGCGTCACGTCCGCCCCAGCCGTCGTTAGCACTGAACAAGTCCATGACTGGCTACATTTGTGGCAGAAGCGCCTGCATCTGGAAGACTGGAAGGTCGAAGTCAAGATTGTCCGGATCTGGGACTTAGAGCAGGGCACGCTGGGACACATTGATTGGTCGGCACCGCACAAGACCGCCGTCATCAAAGTGCTGAACCCGGCCGACTATGAGCTGCCCAAAGACAAGGTTCCAGCCGACATGGAGCTTTCCATCGTTCATGAGCTGGTCCATCTACATCTTTCAGCGCTGCCGCTGAACAAGTCTTCGCGTAACGCGGAGGAGCAGGTGGTGTCGATGATCGCGAATGCGCTACTAGACTTGGAGCGGCACGAGCCGCCCGCGCCGTAACGGGCGAGTCCGGCTAGGCCGTCTCCATCCAGGAATGTTCTCGTACTATGGGAGGACCGGCAGTCCGTACGAAACCACGCTGGTGACGTCGGACTTTCGAAATCCGCTGTTCACCACCGAGAGCGCTATAGTGCGCTTGTAAAAGAACAGCCCGCGCACATAGAACTCGCCACCGTAGGTGACCGGGAACCACAACCCCTCGTCGAACTTCTGGTAAGCGACCTTGAACCCGAGGTGTTTGATGTTTGTCCCCAAGAGAACCTGGACGGCCATGGGAATGCTTTTGGCCAGCCAGCTGGTTACTAATACCGGCTGGTATTCTATGGGATCGATGAGCGCCTCCCCAGCCCAGCAGGAGGACTCACCGTCGTCGTCGCAGTCGAATAACGAGGGCTTTCGCGGCTTAAAGGTAATGCGATAGACCTCCCGGCCGCGATAGTTCTCCTTTCCCTCCAGCTTGAAGGCGAACCCTCGCTGCCGGTTCGCCGTTAACGCGAAAAGATCCTTCGTGATGCCGTCACGCGCGTCTTTGTTGTTGGTCAGGTCGTCGGCCAGGCTCTTTGCCAGTTCGCCGTCGATGTCGACGCCCTTGTATTCGTAACCCGGCTCGTTGTACTCAAAAAACTTGCCGCCTTTGTCATACTTGCCCGCGAAATGCGTCAGCGCCTTGGTGAAGCCTTTTTCCGTGGGGGTGACGACATATTCCCGCTGTTCCTCGCGCGCCAGCTTGTGGTTGCTGCGCTGAAAGCGGATCAGCATGTTCTGGTGATACACGAACGCGGAGCGCATCTGCTGGGCCCGATCCTGATTGAGTGCGACCCGCGCCATGATGAGGTCTGCCTGCTCCGGCTGTTTCGCGGCGTAGCAGGCCAATACCGTGAGTACGACGGCAGCGAGGCTCATCAGTCGTCATCCTTCTTGTTGGGTGGTTTAGGTTTCTCCAGACCGGATGGTTTCGGTTTCTCCAGGTCCATCTCGGGCACACCGAGCTTGCCGCCCAGTTCGCTCAGCTCATCCAGATTGATTTTCCCGACAATGCTCACCACGGTCAGCTCCTTCGGGTTGGCGCAGATGATGGCCAGACCGCCATCCGGCCCGTCTGTCTTGAGGTAGACCTCCGCGTTCTCTTTGTCCTTCTTGCTCCGTACACCCACGATCCGCGACCATCCCGGCGACTCCAGCTGCTTGCGGATGGAGACGACGTCCGACTCCGAGTACTCGCCTTCGTTTTCGAACGTAAACGTCCTGACGTAGATGCCCTTCAGGCCGGCCACCAGCTTTCTCACCTTGGCCTGGTCGGGATCGTCGGCGGAAAGAAATTTCGCCCCTAGCTTCAGCAGGGAACCATCAAGCGTCACATCGGCGGTCTCGCTGGCCTTCGCCACCAGCCGGTCGAGGTGCTTGAGATCGATTGCCTGCCCACGGCCGAGCGCGCCGGCCAAGATACAGATTGTAAGAATCCGAAGAATTTTCATAAGCGGGTTTCCATCCGGCCCATTTTCAGAACCTTCTGCCGCACACGGTGCAGTCTGCTGCCGGCCACGCGCACCGCGAACATGAGCTGCTCTTTGGCTTTCTCGCCCTCGGCGCGCATTCGCTGTTCCTTGCGGTACTGGACCCCGGACACCGGAATCACGACGCTCAGAATTATGCAGGCCGCCACCCACTGCAGCCGCGGAGGGCGCAACAGCACCGTGAGGCGCTTCCACCATCCGGGTTCGGGCGGCGGCGGCTGCTTCACGCGCGCCAGCACGCGGCCCACGAAATCCTCGGAGGGCTCCGTGCGCTGCAATGCCATTTTCAGATCGTCTTCCAGGTAGCTCATATCGCGATTTCCCCCACGGTTCGGGCTAGCTTGTCACGCAGCATGGCCAGCGAGCGCTGCAAGTGGCTTTTTACGGTAGCCACCGGCATGTCCAACACCTGCGAAATATCTGCCGGGTCGAGATCCTCCTGGTAACGCAGGATCACCACCAGCTTGGCTTTCTCCGGCAGCGAAGCCACCAGCCGTGCCAGGGCCCGCGAAAGCATCGGGTCCGCTTGCAGCGCCGGTGACGCCGGCTCCGGCACCTCGTCCAGCCGGAATTTAGGCCAGAAGGCGCGGCGGCGCGTGTGATCGATACAGCGCCGGCTGGTCACCTTGCGCAGCCAGAATACCAGGTGCCGCGGCGATTCGATGGTCCCGAAATGGCGGTGCAGCTCCAGAAAAACCTCCTGTGCCAGCTCCTCGGCCACGCCACGGTCGTGCAGGAAGTGGTAAGCCAGGCCGAAAACCATTCCCTGCTGTTCCCGAACGATGTCGGCGAAGGCGGGTAAGTCGCCTTGCGCCGCCGGCTCGGGATCTTCCCGCACGCGAATTGTTGTTCCCCCCGCGCTAATTGCTGTCACGCGCTTCTCATTGACATACTACGCGCGGAATGGGCCCGGGAATGCAGTATTTTCGGGGATACCGGGCTCATCAGCCGCGGCGGGGCGCGCAGCGGCCCGTGGCAATGTCATAATTGACGGCTATGAGCAGCGTCCCTCAAACCCAACCGAGCCCCGAACTCGTCTTCGACACCCTGAATGCTTACCAGCGGACCGCCGCGCTTAAAGGCGCCATCCAGTTGGATGCGTTTACGGCTATAGGGGAGGGCAAGACTACGGCTAAGACCATCGCCGCGCGGTGTCAGACCTCCGAGCGCGGCATGCGCATCCTGTGCGACTACCTGGTCATTATCGGCTTCCTTACCAAGCAAGGCTCGACTTACGGACTCACCGCCGACAGCGCCATGTTCCTGGACCGGCGCTCGCCCGCGTACCTCGGCTCAGCCGAGCAATTCCTGACTTCGCCGATGCTGACAGACGGCTTCAAGGATGTGGCCGCGGTCGTGCGCAAAGGGGGCGAAATCATGAGTGCGCACGGCACCATGGACCCCAACCATCCTGTCTGGGTCGATTTCGCGCACGCCATGGCGCCTATGATGGCCATGCCGGCCGACATGATCGCGAAACTCGTCGGTGCGCCCGCGGGCGCCAACTGGAAGGTGCTGGACATCGCCGCCGGGCACGGGTTATTCGGCATTGCGATCGCCCAGCAGAATCCCAATGCCACGATTGTCGCGGCCGACTGGCCCAGCGTGCTCGAAGTCGCGAAGAGCCATGCCGCCAAGGCCGGCGTATCCGCCCGCTATACAACACTTCCGGGCAGCGCTTTCGAAACCGATTTCGGCGCAGGCTACGACATCGTCCTCCTCACCAATTTCCTGCATCATTTCGACATCGCTACCTGCGAAAAGCTGCTCCGGAAGGTCCACGCCGCCCTCAAGCCGGGGGGCCGCGCCGTGACCCTGGAATTTGTCCCTAACGAAGACCGCATCTCGCCGCCCACGGCGGCCGCATTCAGCATGATTATGCTGGGCACGACCGAGGCCGGCGACGCCTATACGTTCTCCGAATACGACCGTATGTTCCACAATGCGGGCTTCTCACACAGCGAACTGGACGCCATCGGGCCTTTTCCGTCGCGCGTCATACTTTCGTACAAGTAAAACCAGCTGCGGGTTCACAGGGGCTGTGACGAAACTGCCGCAGGTCCCCGCAAAAAACGTGTGGCCCTGCGCTACAAAAAAGCGCGGCGTTATCGGAACGTTCCCCGTGGTAACGACAACTTTGTAGTGCGCGGCTACGCCGTATTGTGGCGGAGACCCGCGGGTTTCTGCTGAAATCCCACGAATAAATTGGGTGGGTTATCCACTAGCCACTTGGCTGATATCCATACCTGATGTCCATACAAGATAACCAACGTTAAACTACAAGAAATTTTCCTTAAAAGCTATAATTCAAGCGGAAAGGTGGCAATTTGGCTTACACCCATGCGTGCAGGAACCTGGTAGGTGTTTGCTTACCGTTCCTTTTCGCTTGCGCCGCACTGGGGCAAGAAGAATCAGAAAATCTCACTGCCTCGTCAAAATTGGAAATGAATATCGACGCGCATGGCGGCGCCGCCGTACACATCAAGATTTTCGAGCCGAAAAAGCCCGCACCGATTGCGCCCGCCATCGAGCGCCTGGTAGGCTGCGCGTTCGACAATCCGAAAGACCGCGAGATTGAGGGCGACTGGATCTTTTCAGGGCGGTGCGCGGGCGCCTTTCGCAAGCGTGGACTACTGGTCGGCGGCCAGCTCGATTTTGCGCCCCTGATGGAAATTCTCCAGCCCGCCAAAGTGGAGCGCATCGAGGTCCTCGTCCGCCACCCGCGCAGTGGATTCTCGCAATTGCTGGACAGTGGCTGGACCATCGAAACCACGGCGCAGTCCGTCGAATATAGGAAGACGCTGACGCCAGTATCGCCCATACCGCCGATCCGCCTGGCGTTCGGTTACCGCCTGATCAACTTCCTGCCCATCAGCCTGCTGCTATTCCCCGTCGGACTCAGCCTGATCATGCGCAGGGCGGCATTGCGTGCGCGCCAGACCGATCCGGTGGTGGTGTGGTTCACGTACTGGAGCCTGTTCGGGTGGATGATTACCGGCGTGTGGCTATTGTGGATAGAGGGATCCACGGTTCTGGATTGCGCCGCTCTGGCCCGTTTCCTGCTGAACGATTCGCCCTGGGCGCCGTTGCTGCAAGTGACGTTTTACCTGGTGCCGCCTATTCTGGCGCAACTGGTCTGCACCGTAGCTTCAGGTGCGGTTCTGGCGCGAGTCGGCGGGGAGCAGTGGATGCTGCCGGTTTCGCTGAAGCACGCATTCTGGCACGAACCGGTGACCATCTGGCCGATCCTATGCCTCTGGGCCGGCGTCGCGTCAGTGGCATTATTCAATCAAGTCGCGCTGGGCCTGGCCTGCCTGGCGATTGCTTATGGCGCCCACGTGGTGATGGTGTGGCTCTGGCTGCGATTGCAGAAGCTCAGCCGCTATGAGCTCCCCCCCGGCGACCTCCGATCTCGCATTCTCGAGTTGGCCCTGAAGGCCGGCGTGACGCTCAAAGAAATTTATCTGTTGCCCGCGGCCGAGGGCCGGCTCAGCAGTCCCTACATGATCCGCCGCCGGCGGCTGATGCTCTCCGATGCGCTCTTGCGTGCTTTGCCAAGGAACGAAACCGAAGCTGTACTGGCGCGCGAGTTTGTTCACTTGCGCCGCCATCATCGCGCTATCTTGCTGGGCATCGCCGTCGTGTCGCTGCCGCTGATCTACCGCTTTTCGCATCTGGCAATGGTCGAGGGACGGCTCCCTTGGGCATTGCGTGGCCCGCTGCTGGTATGGATCACGCCTGGGCTGCTCTACCTGCTGTGGCGCCGTTTCGAGCGCACGGCGGATGCCGGGGCCGTGGAGCTGACCGGTGACGGCGAGGCGCTGTCGAATGCCCTCCCCAAGATCGCGCAGCTCAATGTCATCGGCTTGTACTGGCGCAGGTTCGAGCAGCGGTTTTTCCCCAACGGCCGGACAGGCGATTTGCAGCAACTGCCCGAGGTGTTTCCCGCACGCGAGGAAGACGCACTGGTTGGAGCGAACGCGGGAGACACGAAGCGGCTGGTCTCAGGCGATTAACCCGCCGGCGCACTCTCGCGCAGCACCTCATCCAGCGCCTCGACGAAAAAGTATTCGCCCCACATCACCGATTCATTCACTCCGAGATTCTTCGCCAAGTGATAGACGCCGCCCTTGAGAATGCCTTCCCAGTCGGCGTCGTCCTCGGCCAAGTAACGCCGGCACAGGGTGCTCAGAATACGCCGCGCCACCGTTTCGTAGAAGCGTCCCCGGATGCGATCCGCAACCAGATGCGCGAGTTGCAGCAGGCCCGAGGCGGCAATGGCCGCGGCTGAAGTATCGACCAGCGCTTTGCTGTCGGTGGGCGCATCGTAGTCCCACGGCGGCACGCCATCGCCGGGCGTGTGGTCGATGTAGAAGCCGGCGCAGGCCTCGGCGGTAGCCAGCAGACGCGGGTCGCGCGTGCAGCGGTAGGCGGTTCCAAAACCATACACCGCCCATGCCAGGCCGCGCGACCAGCAAGAATCCCCGCTCACACCCTGATGCGTGCTTTGCCGGAGGAACGCGCCGGTTTCGAGATCGAAGATGCCCTCGTGAGCGGTCGAACCATCGCCCCGCACCAGCACGCGGCGCGTCGTCAGGCAATGCCGCAGAGCGATGTCCATGAGCCGTGCGTCGCGCGTTTCGATCGCCGCATAAAAGACAATGCCCACATTCATCATGATGTCGATGAACAGCGAATCTTCGGCCACAAACGAGCGGAGGTACTCGCCCTTCTCGCGAAAACGCATGCCCATGGTGCGCCCCGCCTCGATCAGCACGTCCTGCAGCTTGGGATCTTTGGTCAGGTTGCGCCAGCGGTAATAGGTGGACATGAACAGGAAGCCCAAGTCGTGCACTTCCCGATCGAACTGGCGCAGTTCCAATGGCTGGGTATAGCGAATCGCCTGGTCGCGCCACCAGCGTCCCGCGGCGTCGTCCGGCTCGCGCGCGGCCACAATCCACAGCATGCCGGGAAGAAACCCTTCGCACCAGTTCGTCCAGGCCTCGCCCCCGTGCCGCCACTTTCCCTGCACGGTGTACATCGGATAGAAATCGGGATCTCGGTCGATGAGCGCGCGCAATTGCCTGCGGGCGAATCCCAGCGCGTGCTCATAGAGCGTTCGGTCGGTGTTGCTGTAAATCTGGATCATGATCGTCTGCCGCGGCGGCTGGCAGCGCCTCTGATGTTATAGTCCGCGCATGAGACCCGTCAAGGCCGCCCGCGACAAGTCGAACTCGACCTCGGCGTCTTCCCTGAGAAGGCCGGCCCCTGTCACGAAACCCCTGGTTCTTGCCGAGTTTTTTGCCATTCCTCGCTGCCGGCCAACTGGAGGCGAGTGGCACCCTCTCTGTACAATGTCTCCTTCTCAGAAGGGTTTCGGAAGAGCCCGTTCCATGTGCAACGTTCTAGGTGAGACGCAATGTCTCTGCGTTCGGGCGCAATCGTGCGCTCCATTTTCCACCTCTCGCCCGGCTTCCATCCGCACTCTGGATGAGCCGTGCCCGGCCCAGTGCAAGTTGGGTCCCTCGTTTTCCTTCCAGGTGCTGCTATCTCTGCGACAGCCTCGAAGACCAAGACGCCGATCGCGGCCACCCTGATGCGGCGGTCTGCGGTTAGCTGCCACTCCAAAAGATCCTCTTTCCTGGCCCGTTCCACCAAAAACACACCTGCCGGTATGGCCTGCTGTTTCCCATCCTCAGCTGCCGTCTGGCTGGATCACCGCCTGCCCCAACTGGCTCAGCACTTCGCTCATCCAAAGGCAATGCGTCCCGGTCTCCAGGGCGATTCGCCAGTCGCGATCTTCCCGAACATCTTTTTCAGCCCCGCCTGCGGGCTGGGCACCCGTCCCCGCTTAACGATCTCTCCCTCCGCATCCAGCCGGCAGAAATAGCTGTACTGATCTCCCACATCGATCCCGGTGGTGACCTCCGGTTGCCCCTTTCACGGCCGGTTCCTTTCTGCACTGCGATTGCCTGGGCGATGCCGCCATTCACCTGCTAGCATAGGTTTTCTGCATGCTGAGATTCGAGACCGCGGGTGAGTCCCACGGCGAGTGCCTTCTAGCGACGCTCACCGGACTGCCTGCCGGGGTGCCTGTTTCCATCGACGCCGTCAACCGTGAGCTTTGGCGCCGCCAGCAGGGGTACGGCCGCGGTGGGCGTATGAAGATTGAAACTGATTCCGCCGAAATCGTGGCGGGCGTGCGCCACTCGAAGACCATCGGGTCGCCGGTTGGCATCATCATTCACAACAAAGACTGGCAAAATTGGACCGAAGCCCTACCGGTGGAAGATTCTGAAGGCGCCGAAGATAAGAAGAAACCGCTGACGCGGCCTCGGCCCGGTCACGCCGACCTGGCGGGCGCCATCAAGTACAATTTGCATGACGCCCGTTACATTCTGGAGCGTGCCAGCGCGCGGGAAACAACCGCGCGGGTGGCCGTTGGCGCACTGGCCAAAGCGCTGCTGGGCGAGTTCGGCATCGAGATCCGCGGGCATGTGATCGCCGTCGGGCACGAGCGCCTGGGCCGGCAGGCCGTATGGGGCGAGATCGTGGCGCTGCATCAGAAATCAGAAATCCTGCTCAGTTGCGTCGACGCCGAAGCCGAGCAGCGCATGAAAGCCGTGGTGGATGAAGCCTATCGTACGGGAGATACCGCCGGCGGAGTTTTTGAAATTGTTGCGCACAACGTGCCGCCAGGTCTGGGCTCGCATATCACGTGGGACACGCGGCTCGACGGGCGGCTGGCGCAGGCCATCGTCTCCATGCAGGCGGTGAAAGGTGTCGAGATCGGATTCGCCGGGGAAGGCGCCGCTAGTTTCGGCTCGAAAGTGCAGGACACGATCGGCTACGATCGCGAGCAGCGCCATTTCACGCGCGGCGCGAACCGCGCGGGTGGACTGGAAGGCGGGATGACTAACGGCCAGGACGTGCTCGTCCGCGGGCTTCTGAAGCCGATCTCGACGCTGCGGAAGCCGCTCGAATCGGTGGATCTGGTGACGCGTGAACCGGCGCTTGCGGCTTACGAGCGCTCGGATGTCTGTGTGGTGCCGGCGGCCGCGGTCATCGGGGAGGCCATGGTGGCGCTGGTGCTGGCGCAGGCCTTCCTCGAAAAGTTCGGCGGCGATTCGTTAACCGAGACGCGGCGCAACGTCGAAGGATATCTGGAGCAAGTCAAAAATTTCTGAACTATGGTTTATCCCATTGTGAAATTGTTCGACCCGGTGCTGGAGCGCGAAGCCGAGGCTGTAACTCAATTCGATACCTCCGAGCTGCATAAACTGGTCGACGACATGTTCGAATCCATGTACGCCGCCAAAGGCGTCGGTCTGGCGGCGCCGCAGATCGGCATCTCGCGCAAGATTGCCGTGATTGACACCTCCGTGGGCGAGAATCCGGAGGACAAGCTGGTACTGATCAACCCCAAGATTCTTAAGAGCGAGGGAAAGCAGACCGGAGAGGAGGGATGCCTCAGCATCCCCGGCTTTCGCGAGCAGGTATCGCGTGCCAAACGCACCACCGTGCGCGCGCAAAATGCGAAGGGCGAATGGTTCGAAATGAGCGGCGAGGACCTGCTGGCGCGAGCGTTCCAGCACGAGATCGACCACCTGCACGGGAAACTGTACATCAAGCACATCAGCGCGCTGAAGCGGGATTTGATCAAGAGAAAGGTGCGCAAGCTCGTAAAGGCGGGCGAGTGGGCGTAGTGTCGCGTGATGTCGCGCAACGGCACGGTGAAATAGCGGCACGGCGATTGTAATGCGCCTGATCTTTCTGGGCACGCCCTCTTTTGCTGTGCCAACACTGGAGGCTGTCGCAGAGAAGCATGAAGTCATTTCGGTGGTCACACAACCGGACCGTCCAAAAGGGCGAGGTCAGGCACTGGCGGCGTCAGCGGTGAAGCAGGCTGCGATGCGATTGGGGCTGCCGTTTTATCAGCCGGAGCGAATCAGGAGGCCGGAAGCGCAGGCTCATCTGGCAGTGCTAGCGCCGGAGATCATGATCGTGGTCGGATACGGGCAGATGATTCCACAATCGGTGATTGACATTGCGCCGCGCGGCATTGTGAACGTGCACGCGTCACTGTTGCCGAAGTATCGGGGGGCCGCGCCAATTCAGTGGGCTATCGTCAACGGCGAAACGCGTACCGGCGTCACGACTATGCAGATCAACGCGGGCCTGGACACGGGCGACATTCTGCTCGATCGCGAGACAGAGATCGGGCCCGAGGAGACGGCGCTGGAACTGGGCGAGCGGCTGGCGGTGATGGGCGCGGAGTTGCTGATCGAAACGCTCGACGGGCTCGCGGGCGGCGCGATCACGCCGCGGAGGCAGGACGACGGGCTGGTATCCCACGCGCCGATTCTCAAAAAGGAAGACGGAGCGATTTCCTGGAATATGATGGCTTCCGCGATTCACAATCGCATCCGCGGCCTGCTCCCGTGGCCGGGCGCACACACGCGCTTTCGCGGGCAGTTGCTGCACATCTGGCGCGCGCGGATGGAGAGCGATCGCACGGCTCTCGCAGCGGGCCGGGTGCTGGCCGGCCCGGGATTTCGCGTCGGGTGCGGCGATGGCGGTGTTTTAGAGTTGCTGGAAGTGCAACTGGAAGGGCGCAAGCGCATGAGCGGGGAGGCATTCGCCAACGGCCAGCGTCTCGGCGAAAACGAAATTCTGGGAGAACAGCCGAATTGAATCTGCCGCTTGGTTATCGCTATTCCGCGACGTACGCCGGAATCCGCCACGAGGAACGCGACGATCTGGCGCTCATCGTTTCGGGCGTGCCCGCTGCCGCATCCGCGGTGTTCACACAAAACCGCGTGCAGGCCGCGCCTGTGAAGCTGTGCCGCCGCCATCTGCGCATGTCGCGAGGGCGGGTGGGCGCGATTCTCGTGAATGCCGGCAACGCCAACTGCGCCACACGAACAGGCGATCGCGTCGCCTTGGCCTCCAGCCGTTCCGTGGCGAAGCATTTGAAGCTGTCGCAGGCCGAGGTGCTGGTGGCATCTACGGGGGTGATCGGCGTCGAACTGGATTACGCGCTGATCGATAAGGCGCTGCCGAAATTAATTGCCGCCCTCGGTGAAGACCGCTTCCACGATGTGTCGCGCGCCATTATGACCACCGACCTGGTCGAAAAAGTTGCGTTCGGCGAGGTGAAACTCCGGCGCGGAACGGTGCGCATCGCCGGCATGACCAAAGGCTCCGGCATGATTCAGCCGCGCATGGCGACCACGCTAGGTTTCGTCATGACCGACGCCAACATTCCCGTGGCGAAGTTGCGCGGCATTCTGACGCACGCGACCGAGCGCAGCTACAACCGGATCTCGGTGGACGGCGATACTTCGACCAACGACACGGTGGTCCTGCTGGCCAACGGCTGTTCCGGGGTGCGGCCCGATCCCAAGGAAATGACGGCGTTTGCGGAAGGCGTCGCGAAGGTGATGGAAACGCTGGCGCGACAGATCGCACGCGATGGAGAAGGCGCGCGGAAGCTGGTCACCATCGACGTGGCCGGCGCGGCTACCGAAGACGCGGCGGCACGGATCGCGCGAGCCATTGCCAACTCGCCGCTGGTCAAGACGGCGATTGCGGGCAGCGATCCCAACTGGGGGCGCATTCTATCAGCTGCCGGAAATGCGGGCGTTGCATTTGATCCGTCCAAAGTGGACATCGTGATGCAGGGCGCGACGGTGTGCCGCGGCGGTTTGGCGGCCAAATTTTCCGAAGCGAGCCTCAAGCAGCGGCTGGATCAACCGGAGTGCACGATCGACTTCCAGATCCGCGGCAAGGGCAAGGGCCGCGCGCGCTTCTGGACCTGCGATCTCACCGAAGGTTACATTCGTATTAATGCCAGCTACCGCACTTGAGATCGCGCGACGGGCTTTTCTCGCGGCCCTGGCGGCCCCGCTATTGGCCGATACGCGCCAGGAGATCATCGATTTATTCACCACGATGGCGTCGGCGCTGAGCGAAGGCAACGGCCTCGCGTTTCTGGATCATGTCGATCACGCCATGCCGGACTACGGGAAGCTGGAGAAGTATATCCTGGCGCTGTCGGCACAGAACGAGGTGATGTCGTCAATCGACGTACTGAAAGATGAAGGCGACGCTCACACGCACACGGCGGAGCTGGACTGGTTTCTGCAGATCCGTTCGCGCGAGCAGAGCGGGCCACTGGAGCGGCGGCGGCAGATTATCCGGTGCCGGTTGGAGCGGCCGAAGAAAAAATGGAAAGTGATGGGCATCGAGCCGGTCAGCTTCTTCGCGCCACCGGCGTAGCGGCACAGGCATTCGTGCTTGTGGATGTCCCTACTTTTCTAATTCCACTGCGATTTCTTCAATCGCCGCGGCTTCGTTCTCCAGCACTTTCCCCGCGCGCAAGCACTGCTCATCGGCCTGCTTCCAGTTTTTCTGTTCGATGGCTTCGCGTACGCCCGGGATGGTCTTCACACCATAACCCGTGTACATTCCCGGCGCGTAAATCTGGTGTTTGAACCAGGGGCGGCCAGGAAGGCCATCCGGCAGCGTTAGCGCGCGTTCCACCTGCGCGAGACTGCGGTTTACTACGGCGAGCGGCTTCTTGTCCAACACGAGTTTCTGCACGGCCTGTTCATAATGCTCCGTGCTGCGCTGCAACTTCTCCACGCCGTTGCGCAACGGCGTGAAGTTCAGGAACGGCGGCACCTCTTCCACCTTCGGCGGGACCAGGATCTTCTTGGGATCGGCGATGGCTGAAAAAACTCCCTCCTCGATCTCCTTGTTCCGCTCCTTGATTTCGTCGCTCTTCGACTTCCAGAGCTTGTCCAGCTCATCGACGTATTTCTGGACGGTGTCGGTGAAGTTGGTGAAGTCGTAGGGTAACAAGTCCGCGTCGGCCAAACGCATCACGACCGTGCCGATGGTTTCGGCCAGCGCACGGCCGTAGCGAAAATCCGTGTCGGCGAAATGGGTGTACCAGTAGAAATCGTCGTAGATGGAGTGGTAAATGCCGCCACCGTCCTCGCCGCCGTATCCCAGATCGAGCGACGCGACGCCGAGATGATCCAGAAATGCCGTATAATCCGAGCCCGAACCAAGCGCGCCGATGCGCAGATCGGCGCGTTTGCGAATCTCGTCGCGATCCGCGAGCGCGGCATTAGCGATGCGCTCCAGGCGCAGCCGCTTGAATGCCGGGTAATCCTTTTCAGGATCGGCGATATCTTTGGCGACGCCATTGATGAATTTTTCGAGCGAATGCGAGCCGCTCATCTGCAAATAGCCGCGGCTGTTGCCGTCTGAATTGACGTAAACGGCGGCGTGCGCGCGCAATTCGTCGGCATGCGCTTCGGCCCATTCGGTCGAGCCTAGCAGTCCTTCTTCTTCGCCGTCCCACACGCAGTAAATGATGGTGCGCTTGGGTTGCCAGCCCTGTTTCAATAGTGCGGCCAGTCCGCGCGCCTCCTCCATCTCGGCATTGGCCGCGGATACAGGATCTTCGGCGCCATTGACCCAGGCATCGTGATGGTTGCCGCGGACGATCCACACGTCGGCCTCACTCGAGCCGGGAATACGCGCGATCACGTTATAGAGCCGCTTGATATCCCAGTTGGATTTGATTTTCAAATGGACTTTCGCAGGGCCGGGACCGATGTGATAGGTCATCGCCAACGCGCCGCGCCAATTCGCCGGCGCGACCGGGCCCTTGAGAGCGGCTAGCAGCGGTTGAGCATCCGCGTAAGAAATCGGAAGCACCGGAATTTTAGTGATGGTCTTGGCTTCGCTCACCGGCAGGCGCTTGGCATCCGGGGTCGCACCCACGCCTGGGGTGAGCGGATCGCCGGGGTAGAGGGGCATATCCATGACGCTGCCGCGCTGCGCGCCATCGCGCGGCCGCCACGCGCCGGTGGGAAATACATCGCCCTGGAAGTAGCCGTCCTCGTGCGGGTCGGAATAAATAATGCAACCCACGGCGCCGTGTTCCGCGGCAACTTTGGGCTTGATGCCGCGCCAGGAAGAGCCGTAGCGCGCGATGACGATGGCGCCTCTTACGGAGATGCCCAGCCGCTCGAGCTGTTCGTAATCATCGGAGATTCCGTAGTTAACGTAGACCAGCGGGGCGGTGACGTCGCCATCAATCGAGTAAGCGTTGTAGATGGGCAACTGTTCTTTTTGCTGATCCGATGTCGGGTCGACGGAAACCGCGGGTTCCTCGATCTTGGCCGTGAAGCGCGCCGGCTCGATCAGCTCGACTGCGCGCTCGCGCGGCGTGGGGAACAACACGTCAAACGATTCGATCTGCGCGTTGAGCCCCCACTCCATGAATTTCGCGAGTATCCACTCGGCGTTGTCCTTATCGTAGGGCGAGCCTACGTGGTGCGGGCGCGCCGAGAGGCGCTGCATATATTCGCGGAGCCGGTCGGCGCTGGGTATGGCTTTGAACTTGGCTTCCCAGGCGCGCTCGGAGGTGGTGGAGTCGGGCGAGAAGCCCTGCAACGCCGGCCCATCCGCCGCGGGAACTGCGGAAAAGAGGAGACCAAAGCACATCAGGATTCGTACAAAGGTTTTCATGGTGATTCGAAGAAGTACGAGTGTACCGCAGCGGGGTGCTTACTGCGGCAAATACTCGTGCGCCAGCTCGTCAAATTCGGTGGGCGTGACGAGGTGGAAGCGGATTTCGAGCGAGGAGAATTTTCGTAGTGCGTCGTGCATTTCGTCCGACGGCAGCTCCGAGCCGGCGACGAACAAGTGCCCGGCAGCGACCTTATATGGCAGCACTTTCCAACGCTTGACGATTTCGGCCGGGAGCGAGCGCGTGATGGGGCGGGAAATAACTGCGGGCTCGGGCTTTCCAAACGGAACGTTCTGTTGGAGGCTGAGCGCGGTATAGACGTTGGCCTCGCTGACCTTGCCTTGCGTGATGAGGAAGTCCCCCAGCCGGATGCCCGCGGGCTTGGAGGCGAGCGCTGCTTCCAGATCGTCGGGACCAATGTACTGGCACCCCACCAGCACTTCGCCCAGCTTGCGCACGTGTTCGACGAGCGCCGCGCGGTTGGGATACGCATGCTCCGTCTTGAGCCAAACGAGAGGCAGCCCGCGCGCCACGGCGGAAAAATAGCGGTAATACGCCATCACGGTAGCCAGTCCGTTGATCCAGTTCCCCCAGATGGCGCGCAGCGGCACACCGGTAGCGAATCGCCATCCATAGATGCGCGCGCTGCACCACGCCCGGATCGCCATGTGGAACAACTGCAGTCCCATGGTGCCGAAAAACACGTAGCGCAGCAGAGGGTTCTGGACGATTTGCGCAAGTCCCCACGGGGTGCGGGCGTGCGCGGCCCACAACCACGTGAGCGCTCCGTACAGAAACAGCAGGTTGGAAAGCGGCGCGGCGAGATTGCCAACCAGCCCCTTGCGGTCGCGCCAGAACCAGTAAAGCTGATCGGCCGTATCCCGCCAGCCGTGGCGCTGCCAGGATTGCAGCGCGATCCCGGTGATCCACCGCGTCTTCTGACGGATCGCCGCTTTGAACTTGCGCGGAAAGTACTCGCGCGTGGCCAGGAAGGCGCGGCCGGCGCGGTAAACCGGGATGAAAAACTGCGCGCACCCCAGCCGGTGCATGCGAAATCCGTTTTCGTAATCTTCCGTGAGGCATACCGGCTCAAAAATGCGATTGGAATGCGCGGCAGCCAGGCGTTCGAGGGCCTCGCGCTTGAAACCGGTTCCCACGCCGCAGGACGGAATAAAGCCTCCCAGCACCTGGCGCGCGCGCAGGTCCTTCATCTGAAACTCGGCGAACTCGTCGCAGTAGACGCCGTGCGTCCACTCGCGCATGGGCGTGGGCAGCGCCAGCACGGGGACCTGCACCATGTCGTAATGCTCGGCGAAATAGTTGACCCAGCGCAGGGAGTCGGGATGGATGATGTCCTCGGCGTCGTGCGTCATGATGATGTCGAAGTGCACGCCGTCCTGCTCCTCCATGAGCAGCATGCGCTGGTAAATCCAGTTGAGATTGTCGGCTTTCGAAGTGGGGCCATCGTGCGGACACACTGCCAGGTGGACGTTTTTGACCTGCTTCTTAGCCTCGCAGATGGCGGCCACGGTAGGGGTGTCGTTGGGATAGGCGCCAATGAAGAAATCGTAATTGCCGTAACGGTTGGCCGAGATATTGTGCTCCACCATTTTCTGGATGACGCGGTGCTCTTTCCACAGCGGCACGAAAACGGCGATTCGCTTTTGGGGTACGCAATCGAGCTCGGCTTCGGATGGCCGGCGAAACTGCGCCCGCTTCGACAGGCGCGCGGCCAGCCAGGAGCAGGCGCAAACAGCGTCGATGACCAGGTCATCGAGGCCGTTCAGCAGCACCCACAAAGCTAGCGGAACCAGGCAGAGGGATACCCAGCGGTCGGCTTGCGCGGTGAGCCAGGAGAGAGTGTACAACAGGGCTAGTGGGTGCGAGCCCGGCAGAATCTCATCGGATTAGCGGCCCGAAGAGCCTGAGTATTGATTTGACAATGGTTGCCGCCGGTTCTTATTATGAAACTTAATACTTTAGTTTTGCGACTGTCGCCTTTATCGGGCATCTCCCAGGTGCCTCTAGTTTTGGGCAGGTTCGCTGTATTCGGCAAGTGACTCACTATGATTAAAGTCGAAGGTTTGACGAAGCGATACGCCCGTACTTTGGCCGTCGATGACATCTCCTTCGAGGTGGAAAAGGGGCAAATCGTCGGTTTTCTTGGTCCAAACGGTGCCGGGAAGACCACTACGATGCGCGTTCTGACCTGCTTTCTGCCGCCCACGGCCGGGACCGCGCAGGTTGCCGGGTTCGACGTGCTGGAACAACCCCTCGAAGTGAAGAAACGCATCGGCTATCTTCCCGAAACTCCGCCTCTCTATCCGGACATGGAGGTCGGGGAGTATCTGACCTTCGTAGGTAAGCTGAAGGGCCTCGCCACCAGCGACGTTCCCAAGCGAGTGGACGAGGTTTGCGGCCGCTGCGCCATTACCGACGTGAAGGCGAAGCTGATCGGGAAGCTCTCGAAAGGCTACCGGCAGCGCGTCGGCCTCGCGCAGGCGATCCTGCACAATCCCGATGTACTCATCCTCGACGAGCCGACCTCCGGACTCGACCCCAAACAGATTATCGAAACGCGCGAGTTGATCCGCAGTTTGGCCGGGGACCATACGATCATTCTCAGCACGCACATCCTCTCTGAGGTCGAGCACTCCTGCGAGCGCGTCATCATCATCAATCAGGGCAAGCTGGTGGCCCAGGACACTGTGATTAACCTTACGAACCGGCTGCGCGGCTCCGAGCAGGTGGCGCTCGAAATTCAGGCTACGAACGGCGACTTGAACCATGCTGAGGTGCGCCAGCGCCTGGAGCAGGTTGCCGGCGTGGGGCGCGTGGTACTCAAGGACACCAAGGACAATCACTGCGCCTTCGAAGTGGAGAGTTTGCAGGGCCGCTCAATTCGAGCCGAGCTGGCGCGCGCCGTGGTCACCGCGGGCTGGGATTTGAATGAGCTTCGCCCCGTGGGCTTCAGCCTGGAAGACATCTTCCTGCAACTGACGGCGGCCGAGAAGGCGGAGAAGTCGGACAAAGTGGAGAAGCCCGAGAAAGTCGAGACAACGACGGAGACAGGTGCATAGCGATGCGAAATGTAATGGTTATCTTCAAGAAGGAGCTGAAGAGTTATTTCGCTTCCCCCATCGCCTATCTGCTGCTGGGGATTTTCGCGGTGATTTTCGGCTTCTTTTTTTACAGCGCCGTGCGATTCTTCATTCTGCAGGGAATGCAGATGCAGATGATGGGCCGGGGCATGCCGATGGATGTGAACGAGTATGTCATCCGGCCCTTGCTGACTAACGCCAGTGTGATCGGCTTGTTCCTGATTCCTATGATCACCATGCGGCTCTACGCGGAGGAGAAGCGCTCGGGCACAATCGAGCTGCTGATGACTTCGCCGGTGCGCGATCTGGAGATCGTGCTGGGCAAATGGCTCGCAGCGCTGGTACTGTATGCCTCGATTCTGGCCGTGTCCGGTATCAACATCGCCGTGCTCTATGCATTCGGCCGGCCCGACCTGAAGCCGATTCTGGTGGGCTTTCTTGGCCTGCTGCTGCAAGGCGGGTGCCTGCTGGCCATCGGCATTTTCATCTCGACGCTGACGAAGAATCAGATTATCGCCGGTGGCGCGACATTCGCGGTGTGCCTGATGCTGTGGGTCCTCGACTGGGTCAGCGCCTACGATCAATCCGCGTGGGCCAAGGTGATCTCTTATCTTTCCGTCGTGACGCATTTCGAGCCGTTTTCGAAAGGCGTTATCGATACCAAAGACATCATTTTCTACCTCTCCATGATTTTCTTCGGCCTCTTTCTCACTACCCGCTCGGTGGAATCGCTGCGGTGGAGGGCGTAAATGAATTCAGAATGGTTAAAGACCAGGCAAACCCGGTACGGCGCCTATTTATTCACTTATCTTATGGTGATTATCGCAGTCTTAGGTGCGACCAACTGGCTGGCCAACCGGCATAACAAATCGTTTGATTCGACATCGAACAAGCGGTTCAGTTTGTCGGAACAAACAGCCAAGGTCGTCAAGGGTCTTAAGAACGACGTGAACATCACTTACTTCGATAAGACAACCGAGTTTGGACGAGCGCGCGACCTGTTGGACCGGTATAACAATTTCTCGACAAAATTGCACGTGACTTACATAGATCCGGATAAGAAGCCGCAGCTGGCGAAGGCCGCGGGTGTTCGGACTTATGGCACGATCTACATCGAGAGTGGGATCCGCAGAGAAGAAGCCAAGAGCCTGACCGAGGAGGACATCACCAGCGCGCTGATTCGTTCCCTTAAGAGCGGCGAGCGCAATGTGTGTTTTGTCAGCGGTAGCGGCGAGCATGCTTTGGACGATAGCGGCCGCACGGGATACTCCGCGGCGAAGGATGCGCTCGAAAAGAATAATTACAAGACGCGCACTATTTCGTTGCTCCAGGCTGGGTCAAGTGCTGCGCCCCAAGGGGGTCCTGGCGCTCCGCCTCAGGCCGTAAAAATCGGCCAGCCGCCGGCGCCGCCCGATGCCAACGCTCCCAAGCCGCAGGTCCCGGCGGACTGCACCGTGTTGGCGGTCGCCGGCCCCAAGTACGATTACACCCAGCCCGCCGTGGACGCGATCAAGACTTATGTTGAGAATGGCGGGCGTGCTCTGTTTTTCATCGATCCGCCGCTCAAGCTTGGCCGCGAAGATAATGCTGGCAGCCCGGCACTATCCGCTGTGATCCAGAGCTGGGGGGTGACCATCAACAAGGATCTGGCGCTCGATACCAGCGGCATCGGCCAGATTTTCGGACTGGGTCCCGAGGTTCCGCTGGTGACGAGCTACGATTCGCAGCCGATTGTTCGGGATTTGAAAGATGTGGCCACAGCGTTTCCATTGGCTCGCACGCTCGAAGTCAAGACGCCGGCGAAAGGTACGGCCGAGAAGCTATTCTCGACTTCCGCCAACAGCTATGCCACCTTACGGATCAACTCTCCTGAGATCCGGATCAATCCGAAGGCTGACAGGAAGGGACCACTTATACTGGCCGCGGCTGGCACTTACAATAACGGCGGAGATAAGAGTAAAGAAGGACGCTTCGTAGTAGTAGGCAGCTCTAACTGGGTAGATAACAATATTCTGAAGTTCAACGGAAACAAGGACCTGTTCCTCAATATGATGAACTGGCTCAGCTCCGATGAAGATCTCATCTCTATTCGTCCCAAGGAGCCCGAGGACCGCCGCCTGAACATGAGCAGCCGCCAGATGTCGGTGCTGTTCTACACGAGCATGATCTTCCTGCCATTGATCGTGGTCGCTTCCGGCTTCGCGGCTTGGGCGCGCCGGAGGTAGGCATGAGATTCCGGGGCCTGCTCGCTGCGGTAATAGTGCTGGCGGCGCTCGGCGGCGCTGCCTGGTGGTCGGAGCGGAGAGAGAAAGTCAACGCAGGCAAGCCCTCGGCCGACGCCCCGCCGAAAATTCTCAGCATTCCAGAAGGTGATTTCCAGCAGATTCAGTTAGCCAAAAAGGGCGGCGATACCACGCTCTTGAAGAAAGCCGGCGGCAAGTGGCAGATCGTCCAGCCCAAACCGCTCGCCGCGGATCAGGACTCGGTCAACTCGCTGGTCACGTCGCTCTCCTCTCTCAGTTCGGATCGCCTGATTGAGGACAAAGCCTCCGATCTCTCGTCATACGGACTCAATTCCCCGGCCGAACAAGTTGCAGTGACGCGTAAGGATGGCAAGGTGCAGACGCTGCTGGTGGGCGACGACACTCCCACCGGTGCGGGTGTTTTCGCGAAGCTGGAGAGTGATCCGCGCGTCTTTACGATTGCGAGTTTCGCCAAGTCCAGCCTGGATAAGAGCTCTAAAGATCTGCGTGACAAGAGGCTGCTGACATTCAATTCCGATAAGTTGACCCGCGTGGATCTGTCGGCCAAAGGGACCTACGAATTCGGTAAGAACAATCAAAATGAATGGCAGATCCTGAAGCCCAGACCCCTGCGCGCCGACGGTCTCCAGGTGGATGATCTCGTGCGTAAGCTGAAGGACGCCAAAATGGACACATCCGGCTCCGAGGAGGACGCCAAGAAGGCCATCGCCGGCTTTTCTACGGGTGTGCGTGTCGCCGTGGCGGCCGTCACGGACGTCAATGGGACGCAGCAGATCGAGATCCGAAAAGACAAAGACAAGAACTTCTACGCCAGGAGCTCGGCTGTCGAAGGCATATATAAGGTGAGCAACGACCTGGGCGACGGCCTGGATAAAGGGCTGGATGACTTCCGCAATAAGAAGCTATTCGACTTTGGCTGGAACGATCCGAGCAAGTTAGAGGTCCACAACGGCGCGGCGCAGGCGAGTTATCAAAAAAACGGCGAGAAATGGATGTCGGGCCCGAAACAGATGGACGCGCCGAGCATCCAAGCTCTTGTGGATAAGTTGCGTGACCTGACCTCGGTGAAGTTCCTGGATGCCGGCTATGGCCCTGTCGTCTTCGAGGCGTCAGTGACTGCGAATGGCGGCAAACGGGTCGAGAAAGTTGCCATCTGGAAACAGGGCGCCAGCTACTATGCCAGGCGTGAAGGCGAGCCCACGGTATACGAACTGGATACCAAGGCCGTCGAAGACATGCTGAAAGTGGCGAGCGAGGTCAAAGAGTTCCAACCGCCGAAAAGTGGTAAAAAGTAATTGGCACGCCATGCGCAGCCGGCTGCGCCATTAACGTGACGGGACTTCTGACCGATCTTTACGAACTCACCATGGCTGCCGGATACTTCGAAGCCGGCAAGGCCGCGCAAAAAGCCACATTCGAGCTTTCCATCCGCCGGCTCCCCAACCACCGCAACTTCGTTCTTGCCACTGGTCTGGCCCAATGCGTCGAGTACTTGCTGAACCTGCGTTTCACTTCCGAGGAGATCGCCTACTTGCGCGGACTTCCCCAGTTCGCCTTGGTCTCGCCCAAGTTCTTCGATTACCTTCGTGACTTTCGCTTCACTGGTGATCTCTTCGCCGCGCCGGAAGGCACGCCGCTGTTCGCGGGCGAGCCCATGCTCACCGTGCGCGCACCCATCATCGAGGCCCAGATTCCCGAGACGTATCTGCTCTCCGCGATCTCGTTTCAGTCGCTCATCGCCGCCAAAGCCGCGCGCATGGTGGAGGCCGGCGGCGGTCGCGACGTAGTGGAGTTTGGAACGCGTCGCGCCCACACGCCCGAAGCAGGAGTGCTCGGCGCGCGCGCCGCGTACATTGGTGGCTGCCTTGGAACCAGCAATGCCCTCGCCGGCATGCGTTACGGGATTCCGGTGTTCGGCACGGCAGCGCATTCCTGGGTGCTTTCTTTCCCGAGCGAAATCGAGTCTTTCCGGCAATTGCAGAAACTACTGGGCCCGCACACGGTGCAACTCATCGATACCTACAATACGCTCGAAGGCGCGCGGCGTGCCGCGGAACTCCGAAAGCCTTTGTGGGGCGTGCGCCTCGATAGCGGCGATGTCATCTCACTGGCGCGCAGCGTTCGCTCCATTCTCGACGAAGCTGGATTGCAGGACACCAAGATCATGGCTACGGGCGATCTCGACGAGTACAAGATCCGCGATATCGTCGCGGCCGGCGCCCCGGTGGATGCGTTCGGCGTGGGTACGGAGCTGGCGACTTCAGCCGATGCGCCTTCGATGGGGACGGTTTATAAGCTGGTCGAGCTCGACATTTCCGGCATCAAGCGTTTCACGGCAAAATTCAGCGAGCACAAAGAGAGCCTGCCCGGAGCGAAACAGCTCTTTCGCTTGCACGACCATGATGTGCTGGGGCGCGCCGCCGAATGCTGCGGGGGCGCCCAGGCGTTATTGCGGCCCGTGATCCTCGGAGGCCGGCTCATCGAGGAGTTTCCGAACGTGAACGCCGCGCGGGCGCATGCCCTGGAATCCCTCGCGCTGCTGCCATCTGAATTCCGCCATATTGAGCCGGCCGCGCCACGCCGCCTGGAATACAGCAAAGATCTGACGGCACTCATCGAGCGGACGCGCAGAAATCTGGCATGAAGACGGTCTACTTCGATATCGATACACAGATCGATTTTCTGTTTCCCGCCGGCAGCCTCTACGTGCCGGGGGCTCAACAGCTCATCCCCGCGCTGCGCCGTCTGAATCATCACGCCGCTAAACACGGCCATCCGCTGGTCTCGAGCATGTGCGCGCACACCGAGGATGATGCGGAATTCAAACAGTGGCCGCCCCACTGCGTGATTGGCACAGTAGGTCAGCGCAAGCCCGCCGAGACCTTGCTCGAAAAGCGCGCCGTGATCGGCATCGCGCCCGGCGATTACCAAACCCACGGCGCACAGCAGATTCTGTTCGAGAAGAACCAGCTCGATATCACCAGCAGCCCCAACTTCCGCCCCCTGGTCACGCGCCTGGCCGCGGATCGCTATGTCGTCTACGGCGTGGTTACCGAGTACTGCGTACGCCTCGCCGCTCTGGCGCTGCTCGAAATGGGCAAACCGGTAAGTCTCGTGACCGACGCCATTCAGACGCTGGGCGCCGAAGACTCCGTCAAGACTTTGAATGAATTCGCCGCCCGCGGCGGCCGTTTGGCCACTGTCGACGAAGTCTGCGCACAGTAGAGCAGGTCCTACTCCGGCTCGTAAAGACAGAAGGGATCTGACGCGAGCGGATTGCCCGTAGCTTCAAATGCCCGGGCACGCGATCCGCCGCAGAGAGCCCGGTACTCGCAGACTCCGCATCGCCCCTCGAACCGCGTGGGATCGTGCAGCGCTCGAAATACAGGTGCGTTCCGATACACCTCAGCCAGCCGGTCTTTGCGGACATTACCGGCAGCCAGCGGCAGGAATCCGGCCGGACAGATGTCGCCGGTGTTCGAGACGAACACGATGCCGTGTCCGTCGCGGATGCCGAAACTACGGTTGGCGGGGGTGCGCTTGATCTGCTCGCCGGTCATGCCTTCGGCGCGCATCCTTTCTAACGCCACGCGCCGGTAGGACGGAGCCTCGGTAGTTGCGACTGTAAACGGCGCGATGCGCGACGTGTCATAAACCCAGCCCATGAGCCTCTCGCCTTCCTCCGGCGAAAGCGGCTGCAGTACTTTCCCACGGCCGACGGAAATCAGGAAGAACAGACTCCAGCGAGCGACTCCAAGCGGCTTGAGAAGCTCATAAATGGCGGGTACATCGCCTGCCGTCTCCGCAGCCACAAGCGTGTTGACCTGCAGCGGCATTGCGAGTTCCTGCGCCCAGCGCATGGCCTCGACAGTACGGTCAAACGTGCCGGGAACACCGCGGATCGAGTCATGACGCGGGGCGGAGGAGCCATCCAGACTGAGGCCCAAGCCCTCTACCCCGTGCTCCTTGAGCCGCACCAGGACATCGCGCGTCAGCGCCGGCGTGGCGGCCGGCGTGATGGAAACGCCGATGCTCAACTGGCGCGCCTGGTCGATCAAGTCATACAAATCGCCGCGCGCGAGAGGGTCGCCCCCAGTCAGAATCAACTGCGGCAGCGGATCGCCGAACTCACGGATCTGGCGCAGCAACTCGACGCCTTCGTTGAACTTCAGTTCCATCGGATGCGGGGTCGGCACAGCCTCTGCGCGGCAATGCCGGCACGCCAGCGCGCACGCCTGCGTTATTTCCCAATATACGTTGATGGGCGTCCGCGCGTAATCGCGAGGCGAATGGTGAGAAGAACCCGCGTGGTGAAGCGATCCGGCCATACTTCAAGCGTACAACGGCTCGTGGCCGGTAAGCCTGTGCCCGGTTCCGGTAGCCGTCGGCGTCCCGAAATGCGAGAGTCGCGTCTCTGGCTGCTCTCGCATCGTCGTCGAATGCCTGTTAGAGCTTGACGGCTGGGGCTGAGGCTGCCATCGTCGCTGTATTGGCGGCCGCAGCCGGCCGGTGCTCGCAGATAGCCTTCAAAGTGTCTACGATATCGTCGTATGAAATGCCGGTGGTTCTCTTCCCATTCGCCTTTTCTGCCTGGAGCACGATCTCATGCAGGCACATTATCCCCGCGAGCTTGCCATCGTCGTCGACCACGGGTACTCGCCTGATTTGGTGCTTGCGCATGGTCTTGAGCGCCGCATGAACATCTTCCTCGGGCCTACACGTAAATACTGGCTTCAGGGCCACATCGCGGACAGACAGGTCACTGGCTCTCCAGTTCCTTGTCCCCAAAGCGATGCACATGTCGCGATCGGTCACTAGTCCAATCAGCTTGCTTTCAGCCAGCACCGGCAGCGCCCCGCAGTTGTTACGCCACATGATTTCGGCCACCGCGGCCAAGTTGGTCTCCGGGCCGCAGAACTCCACGTCCCGTGTCATGATGTCTTGAACTTGCATACACACCTCCAGGGTCAGTTTCGGTAGTTGCAAGAGGCATGCCGAACGCATCCCTCCGCACTTTGCTCCGCAAAGAGGCGCGCGGCCTAGATCAACCTGCGAGCGATCGTTTCATCGTACGAAAGCCACAGGATCCGTCCGCGGCCTGTTCTCAGTTTCCGCAAACGGGGCAAGTGTGGCCATGCGCTTCCAGCCAGGCGGGCTTGCCGTATTTGCCGCGAAGCACCAGGCGCTCGCCGCCCTTGCGGACTTCATTCGCCAGCACGATTTCCTTTTCCCGTTCGACGAATTTGATGCCGGTCACGCTGATCCGGTCTCCTCGCGAGAGAGCGAAATCATGCTCCTCGAAGAATGCTTTGGGGCCGAGCCGGACCTCGAAGCGGCCGGCGGCAGTCTTCAACACGATCGACATCTCTACGCACTTGCAGATTTCGCATTCCTGCCGCTTCACTTCCATCACCGTTCCAGGAAAACGTTTCTCCTCGGGCAGCGCGAACGGCCGGTTCTCCGCCGTGCCGGCTGCCGCCAGTACCAGTGGCGCCACGAGCCACGCGAGCCAGAGGGCAAGCCTGCGACTCCGTCCCATGATGACCTCCTCATCGGATTCGCCTCCGGGAGGCAGACGCACATATCGGCGTCGTCATTCGTGGCGGATCCAGTAAGTGAACCAGCAATTGACTAGCCGCGCCGAATCACAGGATTTGCGCTTGAACTGCGTAATAAACCGCAATGCTGTGGGTGAAAAGCCATGGCAGGCTTGCAACGCGGGGCTTAGGATTATTCGACGTACTGCTCCGAGAGCTGTTGAATCTCGCTAATCAGTCGTCACGTAAGGCTGAACGACGGTTCGTGCTGCCGCAAAAACCAACGATTCAGCACCACTTCGCGGGAGAACCACTCGGTGGCCATCAGCCGCCGGCCGATCAAGCTAACCAGTCGACTCGGAACGCGCTGGCCAAGACGCGCCAGCCAATGGCTGCCGGCCTCCCCAAATCGCTCGACCAGCAAATCACGATAGGATTCCAACCGTTCCTGGCTGTAGCAACCTTGTGCGGCGAGCACCACTTTGGCTGCCAGCAGTCCGGATTCAATCGCTGGACGAATTCCCTCTCCGCTCTGCGCGTAGGCGACGCCAGCCGCGTCGCCGATCAGCAAAACGCCATCACCGGCCACCTGCCGCGCCGTCCGGCCGTAGAGAGCATACGCGTGACCCACGAGCGCCGGAGAAACATCCGGCGAAAGCCTGCCGGCCGCCCTCAGATACTCGAGAAACTCGGCGGCGTGCCGGGCAAGACCGTGCGGGTCCAATCTGCCGAGGCCTACGTTGAGCACTTCTTGCTTGCGGAAGCACCAGCCGTAGCCTTTCAAGTCGGAGCAGAAATAAAGCTCAGGCATTTCCGCGCGAATGGCGCATCCCGCTAACTGCCGCTGGTCCATGACAAACTCGGTTTCCTGCGCCGTGACCACGGCTTCCCGGTTGACCTTGGCACCCAGAAAACGCGCCACCGGGCAGAAGGTGCCCCCCGCACCGATAAGCAGGCGGGTCTGTATCTCTCCGTTGATGACCCAGCCGCCGTCCGAGCGATCCAGTTGTTTGAGCGTCACTCCCTCATAGAGTGTGGCGCCGGATCGCCTCAGCAAATAGTCGTCAAATTCATAACGGCGGATGCCGTAGCTGATCGGCCTTCCGTACTGCGTTTCCACGGGCGGGCCACCGATGCAACTGGTGCGAAATCCCGTAATCGGCTGGAGCACGCGCCCGCATGCGTAGTGAGCCGGATCGATGGCCATCTCCCCCAGCACCGCCGGCGTGATCCAGCCGCCGCAGACTTTATCGCGTGGAAAACGCCGCCTGTCGAGGATGGCAACCTTTAGCCCGGAATTCCGCAGCCTCCAGGCACAGGACGAACCCGCGGGGCCCCCACCAACGATCAGGACATCGCACTGGGCCATGTCTGCTCTTGTGGTTGAGGGTGCTCGGCCTCATAGAGGTGAGCTCGCGTCCAGGGGATTCGCTGGCATTGCGATCCCGCGAACGTCATCTGGAATAACTGCATGGTCCCCACTCGGAAGGCCACCAGCGATCCGGCCAGATAAACACGCCATGTGCGCACGAATCTGTCGTCAAACATCTCTGTGAGCTGCTCGGACGAGCGTTCAAACCGCGCCAGCCAGTGCTCCAGCGTCTTGGCGTAGTGCAGCCGCAGGTTCTCCACGTCGCAGACGGAAAAGTCCCAAGGCTCGAGGATTTCCATGGCCTCCCGCAGAGTCGGAGGGTATGCGCCGGGGAAAATCCGCTTCCGGATCCAGGTGCTCAGTGGCGCCGGATAGTTGCGGCCGATGAAATGAAGCAGTCCGCGGCCGGAGGAGCCAATGGAGCGATGAATCACTCGGCCGAGCTCCGCGTACTGGTTTAGTCCCACATGTTCGAGCATCCCGATCGAGACAAACGCATCGAAACGGCCGGAAATATTGCGGTAGTCGTCTTCGATGAAGTCGACCTGCCCGCTGAGCCCTTCCTGGCGAGCGCGCTGCCGGGCGAAGACAATTTGCTCATGCGACAGATTGAACGCCTTCACCCGTACGCCGTAGTGGCGCGCCATGTGGAGCGCCAGCGCGCCCCATCCGCAGCCAGCCTCGACCACCGTTTCACCTGGCCGCAGCTGCAGCTTGCGGCAGACGTGGTCCATCTTGGCGAACTGGGCTTCTTCCAGGGTCGCCGAGGGAGTCGGAAAATAGGCGCAGGTGTAGACGAGTTCCGGGTCCAGCCAGCGCTGGTAAAAGTCCGTGCGCAGATCGTAATGATGGTGAACGTTGTCGCGAGAGCGCCGCGGAGTGTTGGCGCGAAAATGCTCCATGCAACGCGACCAGAGCTTGCGACCCGCGCCCCCGCCGCCCATGGCCGGCCACGTCCGGTATATTGCTTCGATCGTGTTGACCAGATCGCCCTGCACCTCAAATCCGCCGTTGGCGTAGCCGTCGCCGAGGCCGATCTCAGCATCGCGCAGTAGTCTGAACAGCGTTGCGGCGTCGTGAATGACGATGGTGGCAACCGGCGTGGCGCCCGGTGGCGAGACCCCTGGCGAGTCTCCGAAAGTCAGGCGAATGGGCGCCGGCCCGGTGGCGTTGAGGATCTTCCGCAGCATCCACCCTTCGAGCGAGGAGGAAAACGGAGCGGTGAGCATAGCAGCATCCTCCCTGGGAGTCGAAATAGTCTACAACAAAGTCGCACTAAAATGTGCGGAATCCAGCGCGCACGCGTCCCCATAACTTGTAGCACGTAAGATACCGTTCGCACGCGAGTGCCGGGCTGTCGGCCATTTCACCCCCCTCCTGCGGTGGGCTTCTTGCTGGGATAAATATGAATGGTGTGTATTGGTTACAGAAACCTGTACTTGCAGGACCAGGCTGATCCTTTCCTATGAGGGAATTACGTCACATCACGTGAACGGGGCTTCTTGGCCGGGTTAGAATAGCCTGCTCCCCAATCCAAACCGCGGAAACCTCCGCTGGAGAAGAAAGCATGTCGCGCACTTACAAACTCGTTGAGTTAGTCGGTACTTCCCCTGAGAGCTACGCCGAAGCCACTCGCGCTGCGATCGAGGAAGCTTCGAAGACCATTCGTCACATGGAATGGTTTGAAGTGGTCGAACAACGCGGCAGAATTGTCGACTGCAAAGTGCATGAATTCCAGGTAACCCTCAAGGTCGGGTTCAAGATAGAACGCTAGAGGAAACCGGGAAAACGCGATCCGGGAGCGGCTTGGCATCACGCTTGCACTGGGAGTACCTGGTGAGAGGTGCACGACCATGCCGAGCTTCCAACATATCCTGTTCCCCGTAGATTTCTCGCAGCAGAATGGCGGTATAGCGCCGTACGTGGCATACATAGCGCGCCGGTATCGGGCGCGCGTGACCATGCTGCATGTCCTGGAGATACCATCCGCAGGTTACCCGGGGTGGCCGGCGCACGCCGCTCTGATTGATTTCCAGGCCATGATCGACGACAGGAGACAGCGGACGGAATCGTTTCTGAAGACCGAATTTCAGGAGATTGCTACGACCCGGGTGATGGACGAAGGTGATCCGGCCCGCCAGATCGTCGCGTATGCCGAGAAAGAGAAAGTCGATCTGATTATGATGCCCACCCATGGCTACGGACCTTTCCGGCGATTCCTTCTCGGCTCTGTCACCGCCAAGTTGCTGCATGACGTGAAATGCCCGGTCTGGACGAGCGCGCACGCGCCTAACATCCCCGCCCAGCCAGCTGGCTACCGCAATGTTCTCTGCGCGGTGGACCTCACACCGAACAGCGTGCCACTGGTTCAGTGGGCTTCCGGGTTCGTGCGCGAGCATGGAGCCAGACTCAAGCTGGTGCATGCGATTCCGTCCGCCGAGCCGCAGTCCACATTCGACATCGAGGGCGGAAGATTCCGCGCTTTTCTATCGGACGTAGCCCGGGAGGAGCTCGCGAAGGTGCAGAAGCAAGCCGGTACGGATCTGGATGCAGTGCTGAGGGCCGGCGATGTGGCGCAAGTCGTTCGCGAGGCTGCGGAGGTAGAAGATGCCGATCTTGTTGTGATCGGCCGCGGTGTAATGCACGAGCTGTTCGGCCGTATGCGGACACATGTGTATTCCGTAATCCGCGAGGCTCCTTGTCCCGTGATTAGCGTCTAGGTGCAGCCAGGTAACACTGCTCTTCAGGCGTGCGGCCGATGCTGCTGAACGACCGAGACAACGCTACCATCCGAAAGACGGCCGGTCCTGTTCAGACCCAAGCAGACGCAGCGCCAGGTTATGGTCCTCATCGAGCAGCCCGAGAAGTAGATGCTCGGTTTCAATGAAGGGGTTACCGCGTCTTGCGGCCCCATACCTGCCCCGGAACAAAACTCTGCGCGCCGCTTCCGTGTAGCGCTCGAACATTCCCTACACCCGCCGTTTTCTTTTCTCCGCCAGATTAAATTTCTCGTACCAGGTGGATTCCGCGCCGCCGCCATAGCGCGAGATCACCGCTTCGACCAGATACGGCTTGCCATCGCGTGTGGCCGCCGCGCCGCGTTTGAAGGCTGCGTCCAGGTCCGCGCCCGCCGTCACGCGTTCACCCTTGACACCCTGGCTTTCGGCCAGTTTGACGAAGTCGATATCCGGAGAACCCAGATACATTCCGGCGAAATGGCCGCTCGCATGCATCTTGCCCTTATAGCCGTCGTAGGCGTGGCGCACGGTCTGGTAGTTGTGGTTATTCCACACAACGGTCAGAACGGGAATGCTGTACCGCGCCTGTGTCCAGAACCCGGAGGCGCTGTACATCACCGAACCGTCGCCGATCGAGCAGATCACCTGTCGGTCGGGTGCCGCAAGTTTTGCTCCCGTGGCCGCACCTACGCCCCAGCCGAGGCCGGCGCCGGTGTTGCCCAGCCACATGGGCTCGTTTTCGCGGAAGCCAAATGGAAACGCATCGTACTTGCCTGTGAGATTCTCGCTCACGACGATGCCGTTCGGGTCGATGTTACGAGCCAGCGCCGCACCGAGCTCATCGGGATGGATGGGATGCTGGCCGTGGTTCCGCCGCACTTCGGCGTCCGCCTTGGCGCGCATGGCAGAAGTCAGCCCGCGTACTTCTTCCGATCGTGCTGCCCCGAACGAAGCCAGACGATTTTTTGTCAGCAGCGATTCGACAGCCGCGCGCAGGTCGGCCAGCGCTTCCGTGACATCGCCCACTAGTACGAGATCGGTAGGGCTAGTCCGGCCCATGGCGGCGGTGTCAATGCCGATGCGTACGATTCGCGCGCCCGCTGGTTCGATCGACCTGATGGGAGTCGGCGCCATGGCCCGCCCGCCAAAATCAGGAGCGCCTATGACGATTGCCAGGTCGACACCGCGCTTGACGTACTCGGATTGCGGATCGTACCCACCCAGATAGTGCGCGTGTTTCACCGGGAAGCTGCGAAACGCCCCGCCGCTGAAGGTCACGGGCAGTCCCAGTTTTTCAGAAAATTCCAGCAGTTGAGTTTGCGCGCCGCCTTTCCAGACTTCGTCGCCGGCCACCAGCATCGGGCGTTTGGACTCCACCAGCATGCGGGCCGCTTCCTCGACGGCGCTGGCTGACGGCCGCACGCGCGCACGCAACAGGAAACGCTCAGCGGGCAGGATCTGCGCCTTCACGCCCTTGGTTTCGAGCGCGTAGTTCGCCATAGCGATGTAAACCGGTCCGCCGGGCTCTGTAGCCGCGACTTTGAATGCGCGGCGCAGCAGCAGCGGCAGGCTCTCGGCGTTGCGCACTTCCCAGGAAATTTTGGTGAACTGCCGGACGATCTCTTTCTGGTTGAAGCCTGGCCGCGGCGCGAGCACCACGTCGTCGGACCAGAGTTCGTTATCCAGCAGACCCGCGGTCACCACCAGCGCCGAGCCGTCGCGGCTGGCATTGTAAAGCTGCCCCGCCATTTGCGCGGTCCCTGCGACCACATGCACGTTGACGAACGCTGGTTTCCGGCTCACGCGATGATAACCGTCGGCCATCGAGATTACGATGCCTTCGTGCAGTCCCATGATGAGCTGCATGCCCGGCGTATCGGTGAATGCGTCGTAAAATCCAACTTCGAACGAACCGGGATTGGTGAACAGATATTCGGCGCCGGCGGCCTTGGCCTGCGCCACCACCAGATCGCCGCCCGTGCCTTCGATCGTGGTAGCGGCAGCCGTATCCGGGTGGACGGCAGCGCGCTCGGAAGCGTCCAGCGGTTCGAGAAACGCCTTGGCTGCGGCGAGCGTGAAGCCCATGCCGGCCAGCCCTTCGATGAAACCGCGGCGGCCAAGTTCGCGATCGAGGTAACGGCGGATGAGGTGCTGCATGCGCTCCTCCAGGTAGACGAACGTTATCCTACCTGTTTGAAAGCTCTGGCACAATGACACTATGCCCGCGCTCGCCCATTCCGTAGAAAACGTTCCGCACTCCCGCATCCGGGAACTGGCCGAAGTCGCAATGTCGATGGACGGCGTGCTACGGCTATACTTCGGCGAATCCAACCTGCCGACGCCGGACTATATCAAGCAGGCCGCGACGAAAGCGCTGGCGGACGGATTCACCTTCTACACGGAAAACGCCGGACTGCCCTCGCTGCGCCGCGCCGTTGCCAGCCACTATCAGAAATTTCACGGCGTGAAGCTCGACCCCGAGAGCGAGATCGTGATCACGGCTTCCGGCGTGCAGGCCCTGAACGTCAGTCTGCGTTGCATGCTCGATCCCGGCGACGAGGCGCTCGTGCTCACGCCGGCTTGGCCCAACGGCTCGTCCATCATTGCGATGGCCAACGCGGTGGCCCGCCAGATTCCACACCCGCTGCGCGGCGACCGTTACCGCGTGGATTTCGATGCGCTCGAAGCCGCCGCCAATTCCCGCACCCGGCTGCTGCTGTATACGTCGCCCTCAAACCCGCTCGGCTGGGTCGCCACCGAAGAGGAGCAGCAACGGCTGCTCGATTTCTGCCGCGCGCGCGGCCTGTGGCTGCTGGCGGATGAAGTTTACGACCGCCTGTACTACTCTGGCGCGCGGCTGGGCGAGCCCGTGCCTTCAATCCTGCGCAAAGCCACACGCGATGACGCGGTCGCCGTGGTGCATTCGCTTTCCAAAAGCTACTGCATGACCGGCTGGCGCGTCGGCTGGCTCATCGCGCGCCGGGACCTCGGGCTCAAAGCTACGCAGCTGAACGAATTCATCATTTCGCACGCGCCTACCTTCGCCCAAAAAGCCGGCGAGACGGCGCTCGAATGCGGGGAAGCGGAGCTGTCGCGGATGCTGGTGCGGCTAAAGGCGAATCGGGATCTCTGCCTCGCCGCCCTCCGCCAGATGCCCGGCGTTACGGTACCGGAGCCGGACGGCGCATTCTATCTTTTTCCGAAAATCGACGGCTTGACGGATTCCTTCGAGTTCTGCCGGCGGCTGCTCATGGAAACCAAGGTTGGGCTCGCGCCTGGTGTGGCTTTCGGCACCGGCGGCGAGGGCTCGGTGCGCATCTGTTATGCGGCGGACCGCTCAATTCTCGAACCGGCCATGGACCGGCTGACGAAATTCCTGCGCGCCGGCTAAATCCAATCCCCCCGGCTCGCCCGTACTCTCAACAGGTATGCGTGTTCTTGCACTGTTGATTCTGTGGTGCGCCCCGATTCTGGCCGAAAGCCCCGCATTCGACAACCGGATCGCAAGACCATCCACCGACGGGCGCATAGCCGCGCATGAAAAGCTGGCCGGCACCGGCGATCTGCACGATCAGAACCTGCTCGCTGGCGCTTATATCCAGAAGATGCGCGAGACTACCGATTTCGGCTATATCGACCGCGCCGCGCGCATCGTCAATCACGTTCTGTCGCTCGAACCGGACAACTATGAGGCGCTGCGGCTGCGTGGCGAAATCGGGCTCGAGCGCCATCAATTCGCCGAGGTCGCCTCGTTCTCGCGCCAGATGACTCGCATGGCTCCGGACGACGCGTGGAACTGGGGCACCCTCGGCGACGCCCTGATGGAACTCGGCCAGTACGATGGCGCCGCCGACGCGTATCAGAAGATGGTTTCGCTGCGGCCCAATCAGTCGAGCTACAGTCGCGCGTCTTATTACCGCTGGGTGATGGGCGATGCCGAGGGCGCAATCGCCATCATGCAGCGCGCGATTGCGTCGGGCAGTTCCGCGCCCGAGAACACAGCATGGTGCCTGGTCGATCTTGGAAATCTCTACTTCAAGACGGGCCGCCTGGCGGAAGCGGAAGAATCGTACCGGTCGGCGCTGCGCACGTTCGATGGCTACTATCCCGCCTACGCCGGGCTGGGCAGCGTGCAAGCGGCGCAGGACAAGTATAACGACGCCATCACCAGCTTTAAACGGGCACAGTCCGCCGTGCCCATGCCCGAGTATGCGGCAGCGCTAGCCGAGCTTTACGAGCGCACCGGCAAGAAAGCCGAGGCGGAGAGGCAACTCCAGTTAATCGGCGTCATCGACAAAATGGCGCGGGCCAGCAATGAAAAGACCCACCGCAATCTTGCCCTCGTGTTTGCGGATCAGGGCCGGAACCTGGCGCGCGCGCTCGAATTAGCGCAGGCGGAGCTCCAGGTCCGCGGCGATGTCTACACCTACGATGCACTGGCGTGGGTGCTATACCGGAACGGCAAGCTCGCCGAAGCCGAAGAGGCTTCCCGTAAGGCTCTGCAATTTGGCACGCCCGAGCCGGCGTTCTACTATCACGCCGGAATGATCGCAAACGCGCTCGGCAATAAAGCCGAGGGAGCTAAACATCTGAGGCGGGCTCTTGCGTTGAACCCGCACTTCGATTTGCGCCAGTCCGAAATCGCCGCCGCGACACTACGCGCCCGACTGGGTCCCTAGCTGGAGCCGCGCCCGTTTTTTGTAGTACCATGCGCATGTCGTAACGAGGGCTTCGTCCATGATCAAAGGATTTCGGGATTTCCTGCTGAAGAATTCCGTGCTGGCGCTGGCGATTGGTTTCATCATGGGCGCTGCCACCGGAAAAGTGGTTTCCTCGCTGGTGGCCGATATCATCATGCCGGTCATCAGCCCGCTTCTGTCCGGCGGCGACTGGCGCACCGCCAAGCTCGTGCTCACGACTCACGTCGGCCCGGACGGTAAGGAAGTCGTCAACGCCATCAACTTTGGCAACTTCCTGGGAAACGTGGTGGATTTCGTGGTGATCGCCCTGGTGGTCTACCTGATCACCAAAGCGTTGATCAAGGAAGCTCCCGCGGTGCCATCGAAGAAATGCCCGCGCTGCACTGAAGCCATCGCGGTGGACGCCACCAAATGCAAGTACTGCACGGCGGACATCGGCGCTTAGCCGTGAGGGCTATTGCGGCGAGGTGATTTGCACGTCAGGGACGAGGTTCTGCCAGTCGGGAAGTTCATACACGCGCAGCTTCGTGGTCAGTAGGCCGCTCATCTCCTTGGTCTCATACGGCCCGAGCGATGGGATCTTGAACGAGAACGTTCCCACGGTCTCTTCGTCGGATTTTGCGGTCCGTGCCCACAAATTCACGTTGGCCGCAAGGTCCGCAATCTCCGCGCCCGAGTGGTTCACCACCACGAAACGCACTTGCGGTTTCTTGTTGGGCTCTTCGGTCAAACGCAGTCCAACCACCTCGACGTACTTCTGCAAGGCACTGGCCTTGGCATTCGCGCCGGCGGACAAGGGTGCCTTCTGCAACGCAGCCGGCTGTCCGCCAGGAGCTGTCTCGCTTGACCCTGAAAAGTATTTGATCCCAAAATAAGCGCCCGCGCCGAGAGCAACAAACAGGATGGCGAACACGATGCTCATCAGCCACGGCGGCAGCGCAATCCCCTTCGGTTCCGGGGGTAGCGCGCGCGGCCATCGCTCGGCGGGCTGAGCCGCTGCCGGTGGCGGTGCGGTCATCAGAATTGCGGCTTGGCCTTGCGGCTGAGCCTGCTGCGGCGGCGCGGGCGTGCCCGCCTGTTTGCCCGTGCAATCGGGACATTCGTTGTAAGCCGGGGGAACTTCGCGGCCGCACTGTGGGCAAATCCAGGTGAACATGCTACTTCTAATTTACCGCTAAGAGCGCCCGCCGTGCTGCCGCTTCAAAATCGTGCCAGGCCGCGCGCCCGTATGGCGGCCTCGATCGAGCACGATCGTGCCGTTGACCATCACAAACTCCACGCCGGTCGCGTACCGATGCGGTTTCTCAAATGTGGCGTTGTCGATGACGCGCGCGGCGTCAAAAATCGCGATATCAGCCATCATGCCGGGCCGCAAAATGCCGCGATCGAAGATGCCCACCTTGCCAGCGTTGGCCGAGGTCATCTTGCGGATGGCCTCTTCGAGCGTCAACACTTTTTCCTCGCGGACGTAGCGCCCCAGCACGCGCGGAAACGTGCCGTAGTAGCGCGGATGCGGATGTCCCGCGGCGAGCGGGCCCTCGGTGGCGACTGCCGTGCCATCCGAGCCGATCGAAACAAACGGCTGCCGGAGCGCATAACGCATGTCGTCTTCCGAGTGGTGGAAATACACCGTAGGCACCGAACCGCCGTTGGCTTCGAGCAGCTCGAACAGTACATCGAGCGGCGGCTTGCCCAGCGCCTCGATCACCTGGTTCATGCGCATGCCTTCGAATTTTTTGTACGCGGGATTGGTAAGCGAAACCAACAACATACCGTCCCAGCCGCCGGTAGCGGTGTAGTGGTCGTACCAGTTTGAACCTGGAATGCCGTGTAAAATTTCATTTGTGAGGCGCGGTCGCAGTGCGGGATCTTTGAGCCGCTGAATCAAAGCCTCCGCGCCGCCTTCGTGCGCCCAAGGGGGAATGATGCTCGCCAGATCGTTCTGCCCGGCCCGATACGGGTATACGTTGGCCTGCACCTCCTGGCCCTGCGCGCGGGCGCGTGCGATGCTCGCGGCCAGCTCCGGCATCTGGCCCCACATCGTGTGCTCGGCGATTTTGAGGTGGATAATGTCGACCGGCACATGCGCGCGGCGGCCGATCTCGATGGCCTCCGCGACCGACTCGAATACGCCGCGGCCCTCGGTGCGCATGTGCGTCGAGTAGCTGCCCCCATAGGGCGCCGCCGCTTCGCACATGGCGACCAGCGTATCGGTATCGATCCACGATCCTGGCGGTCCGCTGAGCGAGCTGCTCACCCCCAGCGCGCCTTGTTGCATCGCCTCGCGCACCAGCGCGCGCATTTGATCGAGTTCGGCTGGCGTGGGCGGTCCCGCCTGCTCGCCGTGCACATAAGTCCAGATCTGGCTGGACCCGACGTAGCTGCCGATATTCGTCGAGATGCCCTGGCGCAGCAGACGCGCAAAGTAGCCGTTGAAATCGGTCCAGTCGGCCGGCGCGTCGTTGAGCAGCACGCGCTTCGAGCTGGGCTGTTGCTTACCGCCAATCGGAGCGGCCGATTCGCCTTCACCCAGGATCATGGAGGTGACGCCCTGGCGGATCATGCTCTGCGCGTTGCCGTCGGCCACCAGCGTGTAGTCGGAATGATTGTGGATGTCGATGAAGCCGGGCGCGACCGTGAGCCCTTGCGCGTCGACCGTACGCTTGGCCTTTGCACCCGCGAGATGGCCCATGGCCACGATCCGGTCCCCGCTAATGCCCATGTCGCCGGGAAATGACGGGTTGCCGGTGCCATCGACGATCCGGCCGCCGCGAATCAACAGATCGAAGTCCTGTGGAGCGGCAATCGGCGCCAGCAGCAGGAAAGATAAAACCAGGCGAGCACGCATGAGCGAGAACGCTCAGTGTAACAAGGAGGCGTCGTACATCGCCAACTGGAGGATGCCCGAGGCCACGTGGGCATTGCCGCGTATGCTACAAGCGATACTGTGGCACTCGAATTCTTCCGCAGGGCAACGGGTCAGCCGGTTCGGCTCGGCATTCTGCCCGCGGCGTTCAATCCGCCTACGCGCGCGCATCTGGCGCTGGCACAATCGGCGCTGGCCACAGTGGACGAAGTGCTTTTCGTGCTACCTCGCGGCTTTCCGCACAAGTCGTATGAGGATGCCACTTTCGACCAGCGCGTGCAGATGCTGATAGCCGCCGCCGCGAGCGAGCCGCGTTACTCTATCGCCGCCAGCGACCGGGGATTGTTTGTCGAAATTGCCGGCGAATGCCGAGAAACGTACGGGCGCGACTTGCGCCTGCTCTTCATTTGCGGGCGCGATGCCGCTGAGCGCATTGTGGCTTGGGACTACGGAGGGCCGGATGCCTTCCGGCGGATGCTCGATCAATTCGAGTTGCTGGTTGCCGCCCGGCACGGCGAGTACGAACCACCCGCTGAAATCCGCGGCCGCGTCCACGCGCTCGATGTTCCGGGGGAGATTGGCCTGATCTCCGCGACAGAAGTGCGCGATCGCCTGCGACGCGGAGCGCCGTGGGAGCACCTGGTGCCGAACGAGATCGTGCCGCTGGTGCGCGAGATTTACCGGGTCTAGTGCTCTCGCGCGCGCTTCCCGTAGTCTTCACGCACAAGATCCATAGCGCAGGGCCACGCCGCACTTGCGGGGACCTGCGGACTTTGCCCGCCTTGTCCAACTTGAGGCGCCTAATCTGCATTCACCGTTTTCATTATCAGTTGCTATGTGCTTTAGAATCAACGTGCGCTCTTCGTAACCGGCTTCTTCGCCTTCGCAATTGGCTTCGTTCCTACATCCGGCCTGGCGTCCGGCACAAACCCGTCGCGATTGGGCATCTTGATCCGCGGCAGCGTTTTGGCATCCAGCACGTCGTTTTCTCCGACAATCCCGTTCATCTGGAGAATCCACGCCGTCAGCGCATACACCTGGTTGTGCGTGAGGGTGCCGGGATGTTCAAGCGGCATCGCCCGGTTCACGTAATCCCAGATCGTGGTTGCGTACGGCCAGTAGCTGCCAGCCGTCTTGATCGGTTTGGCGGTCTTGAGACTCCCGCGGCCGCCTACAAGCTTCGCTTGCTTGGGCTCGTCTCCGCCCTCGCCCTTCGGGCCGTGACAGCGCGCGCATCTCCGCGAATACACCTCGCGGCCTTCTACCGCGGTACCGAGGCCTTCCGGAAGTCCCGTGCCATCGGGCGCGGGCGTGATGTCCACGGCGCGGACTTCTTCAGCCGTGGGCGTCCGGCCCAAGCCGTACTTGGGCGACTGCGCAAAAAGCCCCGCGCACAGAATGTACGCCAGAGCGAACCTAAGCCGGCACATCGGTCACGCTCCCGTCGGCCATCACTTTCCATGGCCGAATCCCGTTGTTGTGATATTCGTAGTTCGCCCCGCGCACCGCGACCAGAGCTTCGTGCGCCGGTTGCACGTAGCCGGATTCGTCAGTCGCGCGCGACTGCACGATGGTTTCCCGCCCGTCCCAGCGCCATGGCAGACGAAAGCGTACGATGGCCGCCGGTAGCCGCGGCTCGCTCAGCGCTGCGTCTTGCCAGGTGGCGCCGCCGTCGACGGAAACTTCCACGCGCTCGATGCGGCCGCGTCCCGACCAGGCGAGACCGGTGAGCTCGTACCATCCCGCGCCCGCCAGTTTCTGCCCGCCGGATGGAAACGTGACTACGGATTTCGCTTCCATCACAAACGTGAATTGCCGCGCCGTGCCGTCGGGCATGGGGTCCGTGTATTTGGAAGTTTCATCGCGCGTCATGTATGGCTGGTCGACGAGTTTGAGCCGCCGCAGCCACTTCACGTTGCTGTTGCCTTCCCAACCCGGAATCACGAGCCGCAGCGGGTAACCCTGTTCGGGCCGCAGGGCTTCGCCGTTCTGCCCGTACGCCACGATGATGTCGTCCATGGCTTTCTCAAGCGGAATGCTGCGCTGCATCTTGCAGGCGTCCGCGCCCTCCGCGAGTATCCACTTCGCGCCCGGCTGCACGCCGGCCTCGGAGAGAAGCAGCGCGAGGCGTACGCCGCTCCACTCGCTGCAACTCACCAGCCCATGGCTCACCTGCACCGTGGGAGCGTCACGAGAGCCGTAGCTGAGATGGGTATTTCCCGCGCATTCGATAAAGCAGATGCGCGAAAGCGACGGAAAGCGGCGCAGCTCGGCCATCGTGAAAATCAGCGGCCGGTCGACCATGCCGTGAATCAGCAGCCGGTGTTCGCCCGGATCAATCACCGGCACACCCGAGTGATGGCGCTCGTAATGCAGCGAAGATGGCGTGATTGTGCCCACCAGCTCCGCGAGCGGCGTATAGCTCGAGCCGACCTCCAGAATTTTCGTAGTGGGGAGCGCGCGCGCGGATTTCTCGAATGCAGAACGCTCGCCATAGGCGCTCAGCGGCTTTCCGATTCTTCGCGGCCCTTCGTCCTCCGATGCCGAGCGTTTGCAGCCCGTAAGAACAGCGCTCCATGCGCCCGTCGCTTCCAGGAACCGTCTGCGCGTCGACCTTCCTGCCATGGATATCTCCTCGTTCGATGTTACTGCAATGGTGCTTTGCGAAAGGCCGCGCGTTTGTTATCGTGATTCCCTATGCGCTTTGTGAAATGGCTCTTGACGCTGGTGATCTTCACCGCGCTGTGCTCCGCCCAGACCATCGGCAATCACAAAGCCGTCTACGACGCTCACGGCACGCTGCTGCCCTGGACTTCGTGGCAGGATGCGCTGGACCGCGAAATGAAGTGGTATCTGAACTGTCCCGTCGAGAACGGTTATCCGCGTTTCGTCTGGATGACCTTCATGGACGGCGACTACAAACCCATCCAGCGCCAGCCCGATTTCATTCCTGCCACGCAGCTCGGCATGGGCATCATTTCTTACTTGAAATATTACGCCTATACCAGGAAACAGAATCCGAAGGTTCTCGAATTCGCGCGGTACATGGGCGACTATCTCGTCAAGGAAGCGTTCACGCCCAATACCGGCAAGTACCCGCAGTTCGTGCGGTCCACTGGCTGGCGCGCCAAATTTCCGCAACCGCAGGATTGTGGATCGCAGGGCGACAGGCCTTTCGAGATTGAACCCGACAAAGGCGGTATCGCCGGATATGCCCTGTTTCTTTTGTACGAAGAGACGAAAGACGAGAAGTACTTGCGATCGGCTCTGCATCACGCTCAGGTGTTGATGGCCAACATGGCGCCCGCCGACGATGCGCACTCGCCCTGGCCGTTTCGCGCGGACTATCGCACGGGCGAGGCGCGCGGCCCGGTGTCTGCCAACATGACCTTTATTCTCCGGCTTTGGGACAAGCTGATCGAAGCCGGCCACAACGAATTCACCGCTTCGCGCGACCATCTCTGGGAGTGGATCGCGGATCGCCAGATTTCCAGTCTGGCGAAAGATGGCGCGCTTTGGGTGCAATTCTTCGAGGACCACCAGGAGCCTGACAACCGGACTGCCTGGGCGCCTTTGAGCCTGGCGCGCTATTTGATCGAGAAGAAGCAGGCCATGGACGATGACTGGCAGCCGCATGCCAAGGCCCTTATCGATTTCGTGATCCGGAACTTTACCGTGGTTCGCAACGGTGTCCTGATATGCGGCGAGCAGGATTACGACAAAGAGCCGTGGGGCGGCATCGCATCCAGTTTTGGAGCGGTGCTCGCCATGTACTCGGCGGCTACCGGCTCGCCCGAATACAAAGGACTGGCCTACCAGAATCTAAACTACGCGTTGTACGCCATCAATGACGATGGTTGCCCGCGCGAGAACGCGCTGCGCCCCGGCCGCGGCGGTTGGCAGGAAGACGCCCACACCGATAAGATCCACAATTACATGGATGCCATTGCTGCGTTTCCGGAGTGGGCCAAGTAACGGCGGGAGCGGCTGTCGGCTAGTTGGGCTCGCCGACTGAAATGGCGCGGTGCTCCAGTTCCACGAACGGCACCGCCGCCTGCATGAGCTGCGTCTCGATCGAGATGGAGTGGGCTGTTGCCGGATTGCTTACCACCAGATCGAGCAGCTTGAAGATGGCGTGATCGGGAACGTCCTCGGCTTCTTTGAAGAAAGCCATGTGATTCGCCGCGGCATCGAAATCCACGCTGATCAGATCGCCGCCGCGCACTTGCCCGCTGGCGATGAGGTTTGACAATGGATCCACGAGCTCACGATCGATGGCGCGCTTCAGGTGGCGCGCACCGTACTTCAGGTCGGTTCCCTCGCGCAACAGGAAGTCCTTGGCGGCGGGCGCCAGCGCAAAAAAGAAGGGCGTCGGCGTGGAAGAGCTGAAAATCCGCTGTTGCAGCAGATTCAATTCCAGGCTCAGGATTTTGCGCAATTCCGTCTCCGCTAGCGGCTTAAAGACCAGCACTTTGTCCAGGCGGTTCATGAATTCCGGCGTGAATCGCCGGCGCGCGGCTTCAACTCCCGCCCGCGAGATCTTCTCCGTGGTGTTCGCGTCCAGTTGGCCCGCCTGTTGTGCGACGTTCCCGGCGCCGAAACCCAGGCTTGGCCGCAGGATGGTATTCATCTCCGCGGCGCCCAGGTTGCTAGTCATGAAGATCATGGTTTTCGAGAAATCCACGCGGCGTGTATCGCCGAGCGTTAGCGTGGCCTTATCGAGGACGCCGAGCAGCAGATTCCACAACGCATCGCTTGCCTTCTCTATTTCATCGAACAGCACGAAGCTAAGCTTCACTTTTTCCGTGTGGTACTGGCTCAGCACTTCCTGGCTGAGTACCGGGTGCGTCTCGCGATGGCCGAGGTATCCCGGCGGCGATCCGACCAGCTTGGCGATCTCGTGGCTGTGCTGAAATTCCGCGCAGTCGATCTTGACCATGGCGCGTGGGTCGCCCACCAGGCTTTCCGCCATGGACTCCACTAGCCGCGTTTTTCCCGTGCCGGTGGGACCGAGTAGCAGGAAGCTGCCAATGGGGCGCGACGGGCTATTCATCCCCGCGAGAAATGTTTGGTAGACGTTGACGATTTGTTGGATCGCATGATCTTGGCCAATGATCCGCTTGTGAAGATCCACGCGAAGCTTCTCGGCATCTTCACCGGTTTGCCGGACATCCAGTAATTTTCGCAACCGCGTCACTCTGTGCTGCCTCGATCGGCCGACACCTTTACTGGCCCGATGATAAGCCTGCGGGAAATGTATGGGAATGCTGAAAAAGGTTAGTAGTGAGGTGGGCCCGATGGTTAAGTCAATATGCTCAAGCGCGTGCGGGTTTTCCACGGTCGAGAGGTCTCCCTGAGCTTCCCCGAGATACCTTTTGACGGACTAACCGCCGAACAATCTTGCCACTTTGCGTCTCAGGAAGCTCGCGCACGCAGCGTATGGCTTGCGGCTTGAAAGTCGGGCCAAGGCCACGCCATTCGCCGTGGCCGCCGCGCAGCACCTCGGGGGACCGCACGCTTTTGGCGCCGCGCTTGGTCGTCTCGAGATAAGCCGCTTCGGCGTCGTCCACCCAGAGCGCAATGTCCTGCACGCCCTCCCCGTGCCGCGGGATCTGCCGGTGGATATGCGCGTTGACGGAATCGTCCGGTTGGAGCGGCGTCGTCAGCACCAGGGCGAATCTTTTTCTGCTGACCACATACGATGCGCGCCCGCGCTGCATATCGAGTCTCCAAAAGCACGGGATGAACGCCTATTCCATTACTCCTGCCGCCACCACTTTCTGCAGGGCCGCCACGCACCGCGCATTGTCCTCGTCAGTGCCGATCGAGATACGGATCGCACTCGGCAGCCCAAACGCCGCGAGCGGCCGCACGATCACGCCTTGTGTCAGCAGGTCCTCGACCACCCGCGCGGCGTGAGCGGCGTCGGCGAAAACAGCCATCAAGAAGTTGGCTTCTGATGGCACCACGGTCAGCCCCATCTCGCGCAACGAATCCGTGAGCAGACGCAGTCCGCGCGCATTCAATTCAAGCGAGCGGTGCAGAAACGCCTTGTCGGCCAGCGCGCCAATTCCCGCGGCCTGGGCCAGCGTACTGGGTTCGAACGGCAATTTCACCTTGAGCAAATTCGCGATTAGCTCCTCATGCGCGAACCCGTAGCCGATGCGCACTCCGGCCAGACCATAGACTTTCGAAAACGTCCGCAGCGTGATGACGTTGTCGTAGCGGTAATGCATGGAATCCGGATACCGTGGATTGTCCTTGGCGTACTCGAAATACGCTTCGTCCAGAATGATGAGCACGCGCTCGGGCACGTGGCGGTAAAAATCGTCGAACTCGTGCCGCGTGAAAATCGTTCCCGTCGGATTATTGGGATTGGCCAGGTAAATAATCTTAGTGTGGTCGTTGATGTGGGCTGCGAGCGCCGGCAAATCGTAATGCCAGTTTTTGTACGGTACCGTACGATACTTTACGCCGCGCGATTTGGCCAGGACCTGGAATCCGATAAACGCGGCCTCGGTGGTGAGCACCTCATCCTCGTCGCACAAAAAGGTGCGGATGATGTTGGAAATGATGCCTTCCGAGCCGCTGCCGGCGATTACGTTTTCCACTTTCACGTCGTACTCGCGCGCCAGCACCCGGCGCAGGTCCAGGCCGTCATTGGGGTAAAGATGGAGACGCGCATCGGTCTGGTGCAGGGCTGCGAGCGCCAGGGGCGAGGGTCCTAGCGGGTTCTCATTGGACGCCAGCTTTACCGCGCGCGCTACGCCATAGGCGCGCTCCACCTCTTCGGCCGTGCGGCCCGGCTCGTATGGCCGGAGTGTGGCGATATACGGCGGGACCAGCGGCATCAGTTCGTCTCCCTACTTACATGGTAATCCGCGCCAGTATTGACGGCGGCATCCGCAATTTGAAAAGCTGTGTACGTGCAAATCCGACTGCTCCTATCCGCGACCGCGTGGCTGTTTGCCCTGCCTGCGTATGCCCAGGAATTGAAGTTCGCCGACCTCGGCGATTTTCGCCTGGAAAGCGGCGAAGTCATTCGCGATTGCCGCATCGGCTACCGGACGTTCGGAAAACTCAATGCTGAAAAATCCAACGCCGTGCTGTTTCCCACCTGGTTTGGCGGTACCACGGAAAATCTGGTGGCGTTTATCGCCCCCGGCAAGCTGGTGAATCCAGACAAGTATTTCGTCATTCTGGCCGACGCGCTGGGCGATGGCGTGTCCTCCTCGCCGTCCAACAGCAAGCCGCAGCCACACATGAAATTTCCGGCATTCGCCATCCGCGATATGGTGAATTCGCAGCACCTGTTGGTTGAAAGAGTACTGCATATTCCGCATCTGCGCGCCGTGATCGGCATCTCTATGGGTGGCATGCAGACTTTCCAGTGGATGGTGGCTTATCCCGATTTCATGGATCGCGCGATTCCGATCGTCGGCTCACCCAAGCTGACATCCTACGATCTACTGTTATGGCAATCCGGCATCCATGCGATCCAGGCGGACGTCAACTGGAAAGGTGGTGACTACACTGCTCCACCCGAGGCGGGATTGCGGACGCTGGCGGACATCGATGCGCTGGCCATCCAGACACCCTCTTATCGGGTGCGGCAAACCAGCCCGGAGGATTTCAAAAAATTTATTGAGACGAGCGAATATGACACCATCCACGGTTTTGATGCTAATAACTGGATTCGCCAGGCCCAGGCCATGATGGGCCACGATGTTTCGCGTTCGTACGGCGGCGATATGCGCAAAGCGGCGGCGGCCGTGAAGGCGCGCGTGCTGGTCATCGCCGGTTTGCAGGACCACATGGTCAACCCGCAACCCGCGCTAGCTTTCGCGCGCCTGCTGCAGGCGCACACCCTGGAATTGGACAGCGACTGCGGCCATGTTGCCCCGGATTGCGAGGCCGCGAAGGTGGATGCCGCCGTGGAACGGCTGCTCGGGGAATGACCGGTGTGTAGCTTCCGCGTCGGCCTCGCTTTTGTTCTACTCGCAGCCTGGAGCCCGTCTGCGCGCGCCTATTCGGTGCTGACGCACGAAGCCGTCGTCGACGCGGCTTGGGACCGTTTTATTCAGCCGCTGCTGTTACAGCGCTTTCCGGGCTCGACGCCGGAAGATTTGCACAAGGCTCACGCTTTCGCCTACGGCGGCTGCATCATCCAGGACGTGGGCTATTATCCGTTCGGCAGCAAATTGTTTAGTGACCTCGTGCATTATGTCCGCAGCGGCGATTTCGTCAACGCCCTGATTCATGAGGCGCAGGATGCCGATGAGTACGCCTTCGCGCTCGGCGCTCTGGCCCACTATGCCGGCGATAATAACGGCCATCCCATCGCGGTGAATCTCGCGGTGGCCCTCATGTACCCGAAACTGAAGGCCAAGTACGGCCCGCTAGTCACTTATACGGAGAGCCCGGCCGCGCATCTGAAAACCGAATTCGGTTTCGATGTAGTGCAGGTGGCCAAACATAACTACGCGCCGGAGGCGTATCACGACTTCATCGGGTTCGAGGTGGCGAAACCGGTGCTCGACCGCGCGTTTTTCGATACCTACGGTCTCCATCTCAAGGATGTCTTCGGTAATCTCGATCTCGCGCTCGGCACCTATCGGCGCTCCGTAAGCTCGATCATTCCAACCATGACCAAGGCCGCCTGGGCAGCCAAAAAAGACGAAATCGTCGGCGGTACGCCCGGGGTCACACAGCGCAAGTTTGTTTACATTCTCTCGCGTTCCAGCTATGAGAAAGAATGGGGCGCCAACTATGAACGGCCCGGTACCTGGGCGCGCATTCTGGCTTTCCTGTTCAGATTAATCCCCAAGGCCGGCCCGTTTCGCGCTCTGGCATTCAAGCCTCCCACGCATGAGACAGAACTGTTGTTCATGAAAAGCTTCACTGCTACTTTCGAGCGCTACCGGGGGCTCCTCGAAGAAGTGAAAACTGACCGGCTGCGGCTCGCCAACGAGAACTTGGACATCGGCAAGCCTACGAGCGCCGGCGCCTATAACCTGGCTGACAACGCTTACGCTTCACTGCTCGACAAACTGGCCGACCGGCACTTTGATGTCGCCTCGCCTGAGTTGCGTGCCGACATCATCGGTTACTATGCCGATCTTAGCCGTCCCATTGCCACCAAGAAACACCCCGACGCCTGGCAAAAGGTACTCAAAGAACTCGATTCGCTGAAATCGGCGCCGCCGGTTGTGGATAAACCGGCAGCCGTGCCGTAAGGTTTCACCCGTTTCGCTGGGGCTTTCGAGAGGCGGAAACTAATTCATCGATGCCAGCCAATGCTGGATTTGCTGAATCTGCTCTTTGGCGCGCGCGCGGTCGTCGGGCGACTGCGCCAGTTCCAGGTAGCGTGCCAGGTCTTCTTTCGCCGCGACTATTTTTCCCGCCTGCACTTCGAGCACACCCCGCTGCCGGTACTCCTCCGCGGAATCGGGATTGGCGCGGATGAGAAGGCTGAGTACATCGATGGCTTTGGACGTGAGCCCGCGCGAAGTGTAGGCCGCGCCAAGATTTCGCAGCATGCGCATGAGAATATCGCGCTTGCCCACCGAAGCGAGCCACTTGGCGTCAGGCTCCAGCTCAATGTGTGAGATCTCCCGCGCCAGCGTAAAGCATTCTTCCGCTCCGAGCAGCCGTCCGCCGTGAAACGGATCGATGAAAGTTGAATACAGCCCATCGTCATACCGCACGATGAAGTGGCCCGGTAGTCCGATGCCTTGCACAGGTTTTTCCAGCCGCCGCGCGATCTCGATGTACACCAGCGAAAGCGTGATGGGAATGCCGGTGCGCGCGGTGAGCACTTCGTTGAGGCAACTGTTTCGCGGATTGTAATAATCGCTGGCATTGCCGCGAAAGCCCAGCTCATCGAACAGATACCGATTGGCTTCCTGGACGTAGACCAGACCGTCGCGCGAGTTGCTCAGGCGCCTGCACAGCTCGACCGCGTGTGCATCCAGCACGGCGACGAAGGCACCGGCTTCGAGTTCAGGGAATTCGATGGTGGCCAGTTCGAGCGCGGCACGATCCAGCGGCACGCTCATATCCCGGCCCGTGAGCAAATCCAGAATTCGGTCCACCGTGCCGTAGAATAGCACTTCGATGCGGACACGTTTTGCCTCAGCGGCGAGGGCGTTATTTCCCTGTGGAAGAACCAGACGCAGCGATAGGGAACTCAACGGTGAAATATTCCGCGCGGTGGTCCGGCGCATGCGGCCACTGCACGCGCCCGAGCATACGCACGACGTGGCCCGCCGGACAGCCCGCCTGAATCATCGCCAGCGAATACTTGGCCGACGCCCCTACGTGATCGTAATCGCTCCACGAGTCGGAAACGCGCTCGCGTAGGTCGACGCATTCATCGTTCGTGAAGAGCTCCGCGGCGCGCCACGAGTTGTCATCGGGCACAATGACCGCTATCTTCTCGCCGGGGTTCGCCTGCCCGTCGCCGTTGCCCTTGCCGAGCACCAGCGGGACGCGCTTGATTCCTTCCTGGAAGACGGTAAGCTCCTTGCCATCGGCGATGCGAAAGTCAGGCGCGGGTTTTGCGTCCGGAAATGTTGGGATCTCAAGCGGCAGCCGTCCATGGCCCACCATGGCAAACAGTTTCACGATCTCGCGGGTGGGGTCGTCAATCGTGAAGCCCACGTTCGTCTCGGCCGATTTTCCAGCCGGGACGGCGGGCAGTTTTTGTGCCGGCGTCGCGATCGTGACACCGGGATTCGGCGTTTCCCAATGCAACGTCATTGGCGCCGAAGCCACGGTGCCTTGATTCCAGACGCGCACCCGCACGCTCACCGGCTTTCCATCGGTTGCCCAGCGCGCGTTCGCCACCGTGAAATCTCCCAGCGCCAGCGCTGGCCCGGTGCCCACGCCGACTTGATATATATCGCCGTCCAGTTCGAAGTGCAGGCGGCCCTCTGCATCCGCCCGCTCCGTTACGCGCCGGACGTCGCCGTCTCCTGTGCGAATGATTGTGACGGCCTGCGCCTCGTTAGGCCGATAGAGCCGGTCCGAAGTAATCCGCAGCTTCACGCTCGGGAGCAGCTGTCCCGCGGGCATCCATCGGCGCACGCTCGATCGAAAACCGCGGCGCGAGACATTTTCGAGCACCGTCAATCCGGGTTGCGTGCGATTGGAAGCCACCTCCCATCCCCAGATTGGAAAGCTCGGGTAGCCATCGATATGGCTCCAGACCTCGGGCCGGGGCAGGGGATTGGCGAAGGCGCGCATGTGAAATTCGAGCGTCTCGCCCATATGCGGCGTGCCGTGATCCGCGTCGAACTCCGCCGTTTCGTGAAACACCCGTGTATAGTTCCAGAGAGCGTTCATGCGCGCGTGGTAGAAACGGATGAAGTCGCGCGTTCCCATCACCATCCGGGTATGCACGCCGTCATAGTTATTGTGCATTTCGTCGTGGCGGTACTCGACCGGAAATCCACGCGGGCCCACTAGAAATTCCGAAGAGCCCATGAAATTCGACGCGCTCCCAACCAGGTGCGGATATTTTCCGGCCACCCAGAACGACATGAAGCCGCCCATCGACAACCCGGCCGTGGCGCGGTGCTCCCGGTCGGCAAGGGTCCGGTAGTGCGCATCGATGTAAGCCACCAGCTCGGGAAAATACAGCGGAAACTGGCGGTCGGTTTCGACCGGGCTGATGTTATAAGGGCGCGGATAGGCTTCGCCTGGAGTCCGCGGATTGTAGCCATCCCACTTGACCACGATCACATCGTGATTGCCCACGAAGCGTCCGATGGTGTCGCCGCCATAGACGCCGCCATCACCCTGGTCGTAATTGCGTTCCGGCTCGCGCGCCACTGGCTTGTTGTAACGCTCGCTCCATCCGTGGAACCAGTAGATCACCGGATAGCGCTTGCCTGATGCCGCATAATCCGGCGGAAGAAAAATTCGGTAATGGCGTGTCTCGTGGAAGACCTGGCTCTCGTGGGTCTGATCCAAAATCACTGGCTCGCCGGCTCTTGCCGCGCAAGCGCAGGCCAGCAGAAGTAATACGCGCATGTGCGCTATCATAAGACACCGCATGAGAATTGCCGTGGCAGCCGACCATGCCGGGTTTCCGCTCAAAGATCGTGTCATCGACGAAGTGCGCAAGCTCGGCCACGAACCAGTAGATTTAGGGACGCATTCGCACGATGCCGTCGACTATCCGGATTACGCCCGTGCCGTGGCGGAAACTTTACGTGATGGCCATGCCGAGCGCGCCGTTCTGATTTGCGGATCGGGCGCCGGCGCTTGCGTGGCGGCGAACAAATTCCGCGGCATCCGCGCCGCCACCTGTCATGACACGTTTTCGGCGCATCAGGGAGTTGAGGACGACGGCGTAAACGTGCTTTGCCTCGGTGCGCGTGTCGTTGGCCAGGAACTGGCGGCGGAACTGGTCCGCACCTATATCAACGCTCGATTTTCAGATGTCGAGCGGCATCGCCGGCGTGTCGCCAAGATCGAGCAGTTCGAAGAGGAATTCAACCTCGAACTGCGCGCTACCGTCACCCGCAACCCACGATAAGAGAGAGGCGCTATGGAACTGAAGGGCAGGCGAATCGCCATTTTGGTGGACAACATTTATCAGGAAATGGAAGTCTGGTATCCGTACTTCCGCTTCCAGGAAGCCGGCGCGGAAGTAGTCGCCGTGGGCGCTAAAGCTGGTGAGACCTACACCAGCAAGCTCGGGTATCCCATCAAGAGCCAGAAATCGTTTGACGAAATTAGCGCCGCGGATTTCGATGCCGTGGTGGTTCCGGGCGGTTATGCGCCGGACCTCATCCGCCGCCACACCGCGGCCAACCAGTTTGTGCACGAGATGAACCGGCAGGGTAAACTTGTCGCCGCCATCTGCCACGGGGGCTGGGTGCTGTGTTCCGCCGATATGCTGAAGGGCCGCCGCGCTACCTGCTTCTTCGCCATCAAGGACGACTTGATCCATGCGGGCGCGAGATACGAAGATGCTGAAGTGGTCGTCGACGGCAATCTTGTCACTTCGCGCAAGCCTGAGGATCTGCCGGCTTTCTGCCGCGCTGCCATCGAAGTTCTGGCAGGTGTCCCGGCGATGGCCCGATGATCGGACGGCTCGCCGTCGCAGGCCTTCTCACCGCTGCCCTTTTCGCCCAGGACGGCAGCACCCGCAACGACTGGCCGCATTATGGCGGGGAGCGTAATGCCTGGCGCTATAGCGCGCTCGATCAGGTTAACCGCTCCAACGTCGGCCGGTTGAAAGCCATGTGGGCGTTCCAGACCGGCAAGGTGGATGGCGGCTTCAACGCCACGCCGCTCGTTGTGGACGGCGTCATGTACGTGTCCTCCTCATGGAACCGCGTCTTTGCCATCGACGCCGAAACCGGCAAGGAAATCTGGCACTACTTCTACCAGAACCCGCGCGAAATCGGCATCATCTACAGTCCCTGGACGCGGGGCGTCGCCGTTGGCGGGGGTCGCGTCTTTTTCGGAACGCTCGATAATAATGTGGTCGCGCTCGATCAGAAAACGGGGCGCGAGCAGTGGCGCGTCAACGTCGAGGACATGCGGCAGTGCGGCTGCAACATTACCGGCGCGCCGCTCCTGGTGAAAGATAAGGTCATCGTAGGTGTAACCGGCGGAGATTCGGCTCACCGCGGTTACCTGACCGCTTTCGACGTCAACACCGGCCGCAAAGCGTGGCGCTTCTGGACCATTCCCGGGCCCGGCGAGCAAGGTCACGACACCTGGGCCGGCGATAGCTGGAAGCATGGTGGTGGTGCGACCTGGCTCACTGGCTCGTATGATCCGGACCTGAATCTGGTCTACTGGGGCGTCGGCAACGCGGCTGCTGATTTTTACGGCGAAGCGCGCAAGGGAACCAACCTCTATACCGACAGCATTATCGCGCTCGATGCCGATACCGGCAAGCTGAAATGGTATTACCAGGAAGTCCCTCATGATGTCTGGGATTTCGACGCCGCGTATGAGTGTGTCTTGTTTGATGCGCCGGTCAACGGCGCACCGCGCAAGCTGCTGCTCAATGTGAACAAGGGGGGCTATGCGTTTGTTGTGGACCGTACCAACGGCGAGTTCATTTCCGCGTGGCCCGTCGCCGAGAATATCAACTGGATCAAGGGCGTGGATGCCAAGGGCAATCTCGTGGGCCGCAACGAGCCGCCCGTGGGCAAGACGTCGATCACGTGCCCGAGCATCGGCGGAGGCCGCCAATGGAACCACGGCTCGTACTCGCCGCACACAAAGTGGTTTTACACCACGGGCATCGAATGGTGCCAGGCCGTTACCGTCACACCGGAGGAGCCGAAAGAAGGCCTCAACTTTTTTGGCGGCGTCTTCCAGCTCCGGCCGCCGATGCATGGCCCCGCCGGCGGGCATCTGGATGCCTACGATCCCGTGAGCGGTAAGAAGTTCTGGTCGTACCCGTCGAAATATCCGCTGCTGGCTTCCCAGCTTTCAACCGCGGGCGATCTGGTTTTTTCGGGCGACCCTGAAGGCAACTTCTTCGCGCTCGACGCCCTCACCGGCAAGAAGCTTTGGAATTTTCCCACAGGCTCAGGCCATCGCGGCTCTGCGATTACCTATTCGGTGAAAGGAAAACAGTACGTGGCGACGCCATCGGGATGGGGATCGGCGCTCGCCGGATTGCTGCCGCAACTCTGGCCTGAAACCGAGGACTTTCCACCGGGATCGACGATGTTTGTTTTCGCTCTGCCGGAGGAGCGATGATCGCGCTCGCGCTGCTGTCGCTGTTTGCCCAGAGCGCCATTGATTCCGCCGTCATCGCACGCGGGGAGAAGATTTTCGCGCAGAGCTGCTCCGTAGGCTACTGCCATGGTGTTGCAGGCGCCGCGGGACGCGGTCCCAGGCTGCGCGGCCGCAGCTTTTCCAAGGATTACCTGCTCACCGTAACGCGCGACGGCATTCCCAGCTCAGCCATGCCTGCGTGGAAGGACCGGTTAAAGGATGACGAGATCCGTGCCGTGGTCGAGTACGTAGTGAGCTTGTCGTCGGCCACCGATCCTGCGCCGCCTGCCAATCCCATGCCGCCTGGCATCGGTCCCGCGGCGATCGCCAGCTTCAGCGGACCGCCACAGGCCGCGCGCGGCCACGCGCTCTTCTTCGATCCGCTGCGGAACAACTGCGGCGTCTGCCACGCGGTGGGTGGACGCGGAATTGCGATCGGCCCGGAGTTGACCACAATGCCCGTGAAGGACGCGGCGGAGCTGACCAGCCAGATTCACGCCACGCGTTCCCGCCACGTCGTGACTGCGAAGCTCGCGACTGGCGAAGAGTTTCCCGCCCTTCTCGCCGAGCAAGACGCCAACGTGGTACGTCTCTACGATCTGACGCTTACGCCGCCGGTTCTGCGTACGTTGGCGCGCCGCGACGTCGTTTCATTGACTCAAAACGCGGCTTGGCGGCATGAAGATTTCGTACACGATTATCCGGCGGCCGAACTGGACGATGTGGTCGTGTATCTACGGTGGGCTGCAACCGGCCAGTAGCCGGCGGTGAGGTGGCCGTGATCCGCTGAGTGATATCGGCGGACCGCACCTAACCACCAAAGCGCGCGGACTTTCTGAGCAGACAAGGCGGTCAAATCTTCCGGCTGGTGGTCGACTTGGCGTTCTTGCTCTTCTTCAGCTTGGGTTTTTTGAGTTTAGTGGCCTTAAACTTCTTCGGTTTCTTGCCGTGATAGTTGGGAGAGTGCTTCTGAACCTTGTGGAGCGGTTTCGGGTGGACGGTTTCGGCCGTCGCCTGAAAACTGCTCAGACCGATCAGCGCGGCCAGCAGAATAGTGCAAAATCTCACATTTTCATTGTACTATCCCTGGTGTGCGAACCACAAATACATCTCCAGAAAGCATAACGCTGTTAACCCCAAGCAGATTCCCGCCAAGATACGCCAGAGTTTCTCCGTGATTCCAGAGGAGATACGGGGCAATCCCGCGATATATGCTACGCCAAAGCCCCCGGCTATACCCCCCACGTGCGCGGCGTTGTCGATGGAAAAAAACGGCAGCAGCCCGAACAGCAGGCCGTAGATCGCCCAGCGGATATACAGTCCGCGAATCTGGTCGCCTAGCGCGCTGCGGTGACGGACGCCCAACGCAATCATGGCGCCAATGAGACCGAATATCCCCGCCGAGGAACCCACTGACAACCCCGGGTTCCACAACGTGCTCAGGAAGAAGCCGGTCACGGTCGACACAAAATAGAACACGATCATGCGGCTGGTGCCGTAGACTTCCTCGACTTGCGTGCCCAGATCGAACAACACCCAGGAGTTCATGAGGATGTGCGCAATACCGCCATGCAGGAATCCGGCTGTTACGAGACGCCACCACTGGTGATACGTGAAAATTGCCACGCGAAATTTGGCGCCGAATGCGATCAGCGCGCGATTCTCGCCTACGTTGTTGGCATAGACGGAAGTGGCCACGAACAGGCCGAAGTTAATCACCAGAATGATGATGGTTGTATAGCGCGCATGCGGGATGAAGCCGCCAAGAATCGCGCCCGGGTCGCGCTGTTCAATGGCGCGCGGGCCGACCTTTTCATGGCAATAGGGACACACGCGATCGCTGGTGGTGATGAACGCCCGGCAATGCGGGCACATGCGACGCTTATCCATGGTCAACCATTGTACTGTCTCGTTCGAACCAGTCTGCTACAATTTGAAAACCCGCATGCAAAAGAGCGAGCGCGAGTTGCGCCAGGATATCGTCGATATCGGACGCCTCGTGTATCAAAAGGGCTGGGTGGCCGCCAACGACGGCAACATCACCATCCGTCTGGACGACAGCCACATTCTCGCTACGCCCACCGGCATCAGCAAGGGCATGATGCAGCCTGACGACCTGATTATCGTGGACAAATGCGGCAGCAAAATCGACGGCCGCCGCGAGTGCACTTCAGAGATTCTCATGCACTGCACCATCTACGAGATGCGGCCCGATGTGAACAGCGTGTTGCACGCGCATCCGCCGGTGGCCACAGGTTTCGCCACCGCGGCTCGTCCGCTCGACCGCGCGCTGCTGCCTGAAGTGATCATCGGGCTCGGCTATGTGCCGCTTGCCGCCTATGGATTGCCCGGTACCCCCGCGCTCACCGAACCCATGCTGCCTTATATCCCCAAATATGACGCCATCATGATGGGGAATCACGGCGCGGTGTGCTACGGCGCGGACGTTTACAAAGCGTTCTTCAACATGGAGACGGTGGAGCACTTCGCGCGTATCGCGTTGGTCGCCGAACTACTCGGCGGCGCCAAGGTTCTCCCAAAGACAGAAGTCGACAAGCTGCTCGACTCGCGCACGCGCTATGGCGTCAAGACCCGCCCCGGCGCCGCGCCCGACTGTCCCGTGGTCGCCGAGGATTTGGGTCAGAACGGCCAGAAACTCTCGTTCACGCGCGACCAACTGGTAGCTTTGATCGACCAGGTCCTCAAGTCACACGGCCTGGTCTAGTAAGCTGTCCGTGCGCCGGGATAAACCGGCATGTAGTTGGGAATGCAAGAGTCCTACAGGAAAGGAGTAGCGAACCATCCTGGCCTTGAGTCTTGCGCGTGCCGCCGCGAGGCGGTGGGCGAAGCGTAGACAGAGGCATCGGTGGGCCGGGTATTGAGCTTCGTAAAACTAATTCGGGGCGCCGATCCTGTGGACAGAATTGGAAGGCAACACGGCCAGCGGCGGAAGCGCGAGCAGTTGGTCGGCCCTGCGTAGTCGTAGACCCCGAGCACGCTGAGAAACTGCATGCACGAGAACCGGGAGACCTGGGCATCGACTGGCCGCGACGAGCGGACCAGTCCGGCGGGAAAAGGCAGAAGCCGAACGGCGTCGGCTCATGATGAATAGCTTCCGCCCTTTCAAAAGAGCGGTGCTCCAACACAGGATCAGCGTCCCACGCTGAATCACGTCGAAAGCGCCGAGCGACTCGGTGATAACGCGGAGAGCTACACCGCACAGGGCCAGTGCTCGCAAGAACCGATCCCGAATGCCTTCCCCATGGACAGCCACCATCTACCCGCCGAAGACGGCGAGCAATAGACACAGAGTCATTGGCTTGTTTTGTCCGGTTTCTCCAACGTCAAGCCCGCGCTGGCTTCGGACGGTTGTGCCGGGTTATTAACAATCCATAATGGCGAACGTCATCTACTACTGACCCTGGCCTTTCTAGCGCGGCTGCACGGTCCAGTGGGGCGCGGCGCGGCCCGGACGAAGGTGCAGCGCCGGCCGGCTACGACGCTGATGCGCAGCTACCGCAGCCCAATCAGGATGCCGATGATCGAGATGACGACGAGGAGTTCAATCAGTGTGAAACCGCGGACTGTACGCTCGGTCTGATACGCGATATTTTTCATCTTTTCCTCCGGTACTTCCGATCGCTCTATTGCAATTTCCGAACCAACTCTCGGGTTCTTTGGTGAATCGCCTCAATGGCTGATTTAGGTGGGTGCCAGAAAAGCTTGTGTATTGGATTTTCGCTGTTTGCACTATCCATTCAGATAGCTGAGTTGATCGATCGGATGGGCCGGGTCGCGTTTACCACCGGCCCTCAAGCGGGTCGGATCATGCCACGCTCACCCCTCCAGAATCACGAGGGCCATTCCCAACTCCGTGGTGTGAGTGATGGAAAGCGAAATCAGCTTTACTCCGAGTTGGCCGGCGATGCGCGCGGCTTCGCCGTGCAGTTTGAGGGTGGGACGGCCGGAGGGAAGATTCGCGACTTCGAAATCCTGCCAGCGGACGCCGCGCTTCCAGCCGGTGCCGATGGCTTTCATGCCGGCTTCCTTGGCGGCGAAACGGCCGGCATAGCGCTCGAAGCGGTTGGCTCTGCGCTCCACGTAGGCGATCTCTCCGGGCGTGTAGATGCGATCGACGAAGCGGGCGCCAAAGCGCGTAATGGCGGCACGGATGCGGTCTACCTCGGCGAGGTCGACGCCGGTCCCGAGGATCATTTCAGCTCGGCCCCAGAAGTCGTGATGGTCAAGCGACCATGCTTGACGCCTTTGGTACTGATCAGCGCGTCAGCGATTTTCTGCACTGTGCCGGCTTTTCCGCGTACCACCAGCACCTCGAGGCAGTTATCGTGATCCAGGTGGACGTGCAGCGTGGACAGGATGGAGCGGTGGAAATCGTGCTGCAGATCGGTGAGTTTTTCGCTCAACATGCGGACATGGTGGTCGTAGACCAGAGTGACGGTTCCGACCACGTTCGACTCGGGCGACTCCCAGGTCTTCTGCACCAGTTCATCGCGGATGAGGTCGCGGAAAGCTTCGGAGCGGTTGGTGTAGCCGCGCTTGTTAATCAACTGGTCGAATTTTTCCAAAAGCTCAGAATCGATGGCTACGCCAATCCGGCTGAGGCCGCTCATTCGTATCAGATTATAGAGAGTCGCGGCGCGGGGCAAATGGCCTGCGGGCACGGGACCGGTTGGTGGCACGAATTTTGAGATCGTGCTACTTTGGAAAGCGTTCCAAATGCATATACCGGATGGGTTCCTGGCAACACCGGTCTGGGCGTTGCTGGATGTCGCGGCAGCGCCGGCGGTCGGGTATCTGGCGCGGCGGGCGCAGCGCGGGCTCGAGCCGGCGAAGGTGCCGTTGCTGGGCGTGATGGGCGCGTTTGTCTTTGCGGCGCAGATGATTAATTTTCCGGTGGGCCTCGGGACGAGCAGCCATTTGGTGGGGGCGGCATTACTGGCCTATACGCTGGGGCCGGCGGCGGCGGGCGTGGTGCTGACGGCGATCCTCACAGTGCAGGCGCTGGTTTTTCAGGATGGCGGTGTCCTAGCGCTGGGCGCGAATGTCATGAACATGGCGATCGCGGGCATGCTGGCCGGCTACCTGCCTTTTCACCTTTGGGGGATGGGCCGCTGGCGGCGGCAGGCGATCTTCTTCGGCGGTTTCCTTTCGGTGCTCGTGAGCGCGGTGCTGGCGCTGGGTGAGTTGCTGCTTTCCGGGGTAAGAATGCCCGCGGCTGTGTTGGGAATCTCGCTCGGGTTGTTTGCCGTGTCGGCCATACTCGAGGGCGCCATCACGCTGGCCATCATGCAGGCTCTCGCCTCCATCAATCCGGATTTCATCCGCAAGCCACAACTGAATGGCGGCCGGGTGCTGGGCTGGGTGGGACTGGCGGCCTTGCTGCTCGCCGTCGTGGGCGTGGCGGTGGCCTCGACGCATCCGGATGGGATTTGGAAGCTTGCCGGCGAGACGGGGATTGCCTCGCATGCCAAAGCGCTGCTGGGAGCCCCGCTGGCCGATTATCAGCTCGGTCTGCTGCAATCGGTTTGGCTGCGGAAGGCAGGTGCCGGCCTGGCTGGCCTGGCGTTGATCTATGGCGCCTGCATGCTTTGCGGAAGGCTGCTGGCGCGGCAGAGGGGCGCGTAAGTGCACCACGTCGTTCTGGACCGCTGGAGCCGCGGGGCGAGCGCCATACACCGCCGGGATGCGCGCACCAAGACCATTGCCGTGCTGGTGTTCCTGGTGGCGCTGGCGACGACGCATCGAAACTTTTTGGCTGTGGGACTCTGTTACCTCGGGATTCTCTTAGCCGTCATGATCGCTGCGCGGCTGCCGGTTGTGGCGGCGCTGACGCGAGCTGCGGTGGTGTTGCCATTCACTCTGGTGTTTGCCGTGATCAGCCTGGCGGCAGGCGAGCCTCTCGCAGCCATGACTCTGGTGGGGAAGAGCTACCTGTCGGCCCTGGCGGTGTTAGTGCTGCTCTCCACCACGCCCTTGCCGGAGTTGCTGCACGGCCTGGAGCATCTGGGTGTGCCGCGGTACCTGCTCATGGTCGTCCAGTTTCTGTACCGCTATCTCTTCGTGATTTCGGAAGAAGCGCAGCACATGCGTGCGGCGGCGCAGGCGAAAAGCGGCTCCGTGCGCCGCGTGCTGTTTGACCGCTCAAAGTTCGGGGCGGCGGCGGGCACGCTGGGCGTCTTGTTCGCCCGATCCTACAAGCACGCCGCGGGCATCCATCAGGCCATGCTGGCGCGCGGATTTCACGACCACTTCCGCACGCTCTCGCGCCACGCTTTTCGGCTGGCGGACGCAATATTTCTGATGGCGGCGGTGTTGTTGCTGGCGGGAGCGCGCGCGGCGATCGAGGCTTGGATCTGATGGAGCCGCTCATCGAAGTCCGCGATCTCCACTTTCAGTACGACGACGGCACGGTGGCGCTCGATGGCGTCAATTTCCGGCTATTCCCGGGCGAGACGGTGGCGATTTTCGGCGCCAATGGTTCGGGCAAGACAACTTTCGTGCTGCACTTGAACGGGCTGCTGGCGGGAGACGGCGACGTCAGCGTGTGCGGCATGGCGGTCGAGCGCAAGAATCTGGCTCGCGTGCGACAGAAGATTGGGTTGGTTTTTCAGGATTCGGACAATCAGCTTTTTATGCCCACCGTGATCGAGGATGTGGCGTTCGGCCCACTCAACCTGGGCATTGGCCGCAACGAAGCGCAGACCCGCGCCATCGGAGCGCTCGAGGAAGCAGGCATGGCGCACGTTTCCGGCAAAGCGCCGTACCACTTGAGCGCCGGTGAAAAGAAGCGCGTGGCCATCGCCGGGATACTGGCAATGCGTCCGGAGATACTGGTACTTGACGAGCCGACCACGTCTCTCGATCCGCCGGGACAAATAGCCTTGCTCGAGCTACTCGAGCGACTGCCGCAGGCCAAGATTCTGGTGACTCACGATGTAGAGAGCGCCCGCGTTCTTGCGAACCGGGCGGTCTTCTTCGAGAAAGGCAGAATCACCGGAGAGGGTTCCGTTGAAGAAATAATCACGCGCTTCGGTTGGGATAGAGCAACGCTCAAACGGCCGGCAACCAGCCGTTTCTAACCTTGTATAGCGCGTCCTTCAACTACGCGCCCTTACCGGCTGCGGCCAGTTTTTTCCGGTGCTCGGCCCACCGCTTTCGTTGGGCCGCGGCAATACGCTTGCGGGCGGATGCACTGAGCGTGCGCTTGCGGCGCGGGCCGCCTTTCGCACTAGCGGCAGCCGTACCGCGTCCACCAAGCCGCGCGCGTATCTGACGGATTTTGTCTTCGATTTTCTGCTTTTCGATTTCGTATCCGACCAGCGCCATTGCTAGAGTAGTCGGATCAGAGGACGATCTCCCTCGTGGCATGAATTCTCCCACGCACACTATATCATACGTGCAACTTAGCGGTGTCAAGATAAAATTGATATTCCATGCGTGTCGTCATTCAGAGAGTCAAAGAAGCCCGTGTCGAAATAGAAGGGCGAGTTACAGGGTCGATAGGCGCTGGGCTCGTGGTGTTGGTCGGCGTCAGTAAGGCGGACTCACATCGGGACGCCGACTATCTAGTGGATAAGATACTCGGCCTGCGGATTTTTCCAGACGACTCGGGAAAGATGAACCGCAGCATAGTTGAAGTGAATGCCGGCTTGTTGATCGTGTCTAATTTCACGGTCTATGGCGATTGCCGCAAGGGCAGGAGGCCTAGTTTTGACTTAGCCGCCGGCCCGGAAAAGGCGCAGGAGATCTATGAGTACTTTGTCAGCCGTGCACAAGCCGCCCCCATAGCAGTAGAAACTGGTATTTTTCGCGCGTCGATGAGTGTTTATCTTGTAAACGATGGTCCGGTCACACTATCTTGTGACTCGCCGCATGGCGAAGCTCCATGACGTATGCGTGCGCTGGCTGCGTCCTAATTTGCAGGATCGGGCTCAACCGGCCACCCGATGACTTATTGTGCGTCAGGTGTCTGTCATACAGGCGAGGACAAGGCAGATCGATGTAGTCTTGATGAAGGCGGAGATTAGCGGCGAAAAGCTGTTTTCCTACCGCCGGTTCAGATATTTCTCATGCTCATGTTTTTTTGTTATCCAGGCTAGCGGGATTTCCTCTGATGAAAAGCTGCTTCACTTGAGTCGGAGTTCCTAAGGCGGGTACCATCGGCGACCATTGAATCTGTTCAGTTAATTTTTCAATGGATCGGTACGCCTCGCTGCGCGCGGGATTTGCGTGGGATAAAACGTATCGCTTTCAAGCTTCACTGGTGTGATCGCCGAATGCAACGGCGGCGCCTGAGGGCCAGGTGCGGGAAATCCGGAGCTGAAGCTGCAGAACGCGATTTGCGCGCCGACGTCGGAGTGTTCGCCGGGAGGGCTAAAAGCCGGGCGTCAGGACCGTCCTCGTCGAGCGGCGGGGCGCGCCCTGGCCAGACAACGCCGAATGTTCCGGGCTTGCGTTCCGAGGCTACTTTCCCGGCTGCCCGGGCCGGCCGCCTGTAACGAAGCGGCTACGGAGAGAATCTATATAAATACCATCCTGGAAAACACGGACTGACTCGATATACTAGTAAAATCCACCCTCAAATGGTTACAGGCAAGAGAATTCGTTATCGCGACGCAGGCGTTAACATCGACGAAGCCGACCGCGCCGTCGGCGCTATCAAGAAAATGGCCCAGCGCACCTTCACGGGCGGGGTCCTCACAAAGATCGGCACGTTCGGGGCGTGCTACGCGCTGACAGGGTTCAAAAAACCGGTGCTGGTGAGCTCTGTGGATGGCGTGGGCACCAAGCTCAAGATCGCGTTTGCCACCGGGCGGCACGACACGATTGGCCAGGACCTAGTGAATCACTGCGTCAACGACATCGCGGTTCAAGGTGCTGTGCCCCTGTTTTTTCTCGACTACCTGGCGGTGGGCAAGCTGGACGCCGAGACCGCCGCCAGCGTGATCTCGGGCATCGCGCGCGGGTGCCGTGAAAACGGCTGTGCGCTGATCGGCGGCGAAACCGCGGAGATGCCGGGGCTGTACGCGGCGGGCGAGTACGATCTGGCCGGGACGGTGGTGGGGGGGGTCGAAAAGAGTGCACTGATCACGGGCCGGACGATCCGCGCAGGCGACGTGCTGATCGGGCTGCCTTCGACCGGCCTACATACCAATGGCTATTCGCTGGCCCGCAAGCTGCTCTTCGAGGTCGCCCGATACCAGCCCAATACCTGGCGGCACGAGCTGGGCACGACGCTGGCTGAGGAGCTGCTGAAGATCCACCGCAGCTATCTGAAACCCATGCGCGCGTTGATTGCCGCTAAACTGCTCAAGGGAGCCGCCCATATCACCGGCGGCGGCATTACCGACAACACGCCGCGCATGCTGCCGGAGGCCCTTGGGGCGGCTATCGAGGTTTCGTCCTGGCCGATCCCGCCGATTTTCAGAATGCTGCGGGACATCGGAGATATACCAGAAGAAGACTGGCGCCGCACCCTCAATCTGGGGATCGGAATGATCCTGGCGGTGGGGGAAAAGGACGGCGTCCGGGCCGAGCGCATTCTGCGCAAGATGAACGAGCCGTGTCACATCGTGGGGCATGTTACCAAGCTGCGGCGAGGCGGTCCGCGCGTGGAGTACCGGTGAAGCGGCTGGGCATCCTGCTTTCGGGCCGGGGCTCCAATTTCGAAGCTATTGCCGATGAAGTGGCCGCGGGGCGTATCGACGCGGAGATTGCGGTGGTGATCAGCAACCGCCCGGAAGCGCGCGGTCTGGAGGCGGCGCGTGGGCGTGGTTTGCCCGCGGTTTCGATTCCGTCCAAGGGCCTGGATCGCGAAGACTACGACGCCATGCTGGTCCGGGAGCTGAAGGCCAAAGCCGTGGATCTGGTCTGCCTGGCGGGTTTCATGCGCTTGCTCAGTGCGACCTTTGTGCGGACCTTCCCGCAGCGCATTCTGAACATCCACCCGTCGCTGCTGCCGGCGTTTCCCGGCCTGGACGCGCAAAAGCAGGCGCTCGAACACGGGGTCAAGATCACTGGTTGCACGGTGCACCTGGTTGACGAGTTTCTGGACGCCGGCCCTATCGTCCTGCAGGCGGCAGTGCCGGTGCTCGCCGAGGATACGGTCGACTCGCTTTCGGCGCGGATCCTCAAAGAGGAACACCAGATCTACAGCCAAGCCATTCGCATCATGCTCGGCGGGAACTTTCGCATTGCAGGCCGGCGGGTCATCACCGCCGCGACCCAGAGCTAGCTTGCCCTAACCGTTTGGCGGGCAAGTGCCGATGTAATCATCGGTGACCCGCTGGCGTTCGACGGCTTCCGGCTCCCCACCGGTGGCATCACGAAAACCATGGAAGAATCCATTCAAAAAGCGGTCGAGCACAATCCGGTCCTGGCACCAGAGCTGCAAAGGGCGTTGTCCGCGGCAGTGCAGACGGCGGCCGGTTTCTGTTCGGCGGCCAGCCATTGTGTGCAGCGGCTGGGCCAGATTGAACAGCAGATCGAGGAAGCTTTCGCAATCGATGGCGTCCGCGTGCTCCGTTTCCGGCTGCTCGAAAGCCTGCAGGGACTACGTGAAGAAACACAGCACCGGCATGTGCAGATGAGTGAGATGCTGGTCGAGCTTCGCGAGCAACTGGAAATTGCGCAGGGAGTCAGGAGCGCGGCGTCGAGTGTTGCGCCGGCTCTCGATCCGCTGACCAGCCTCGAAACGCGCGAGCGTGCCGAGCATGCCATGGCTGCAGCCATCGAGCGCGGTGTGCCGGCCTATGCCGTCCTGTTCGTGGTGGATCGGCTGCATTTGTTTAACGCCCGGTATGGTTATGCGACCGGTGACCAGATCCTCCGCAGGGTGCACCGTCACCTGGGATCGTCCCTCTCACAGGAAGACCGTTTGTTCCGGTGGACGGGTCCGGCGTTCATGGCGATACTCGAGGGCATCGAAGGCGCCGAGGTGAAGGCAGAAGTCAGCCGGATCACGTCGGTGAAACTCGAGGCGGCGGTGCAAATCGGCAATGGGTCGGTGATGCTCCCCATAGCCTGTACTTCGCTGCTTTTGCCGCTCGCGCAAACGGCCGGCTTGGCAGAACTTACGCAACGCATAGACGCTTTTATCGGGGAGCAGGCGCGCCACTAGTCGGCCGGTCGCTCTACGCCCTATTGCCGGCAAAGCCCCGATCTGGTTCCATATAGGTCCCCTGCCAGGGGCGGGCGTGGCGTCCGAGAACAGATTCAGAAATCGGCATATGAAGCTTGCCCGCACGCAAGACGCGCAGACCTGAGCGCGAGATGAATTCCGCCGGCAGGCTTGATTGCCGCCGCGGAGTCGGCTGGTGACAGGGAAGCGACCAGACCCCCGGCATCGAGGTCGTTGACCAGTGCCCGCGTATCGCCGTTTCGGCCTGGTGGCGGAAAAGCCTCATCTGGTATTGCAAGGTGTGGACGAAGCGGGCGGAAGGCGCGGTGAAAGTGGTCTGGCGAAAGGCACGCTTCGCGGGCGACTCCCTTCAGACGAACGCGCGCGTCGAGCGACGACAGCAGAAAATCCCGCCCGCGGAGCAGCCGCCGGTAGAGTTCGCTCCGCGTTGCGGCGCGCGCGACCGGCAATTTTCGCCACCACCGCTGCGGCGTTCTGATGCTCCCAAATCAGCGAAGGGCCGATGTGCAGGAACCGCTCGTCCCATTCGATGCGCATCATGGTGCCACTCCCGATGCGCGCGTTCAGGTCCCGCACCATCGCCATCACGCGATCGTCGCCGGGCTCCAGCTTTTCCGCGAACTGTACCGAGAGTGGCCGGGCGGGTTGCGGGGCATCGAGCAGGCCTGCCGCCGGCATGGTCGTCGCGCGAAGCACGTCCTCGACGAATCCTCGCTCGAAGAACATGCAGAATGTAGTGGCATTCTTAAGCGAATCGATGGTCAACGTGTAACGCTGCCGGTCGGTCAACGTCAGGTAACAGTTTTCATGCACTTTGAATTTCCGGCCACCGGCTTCCCACAAAGCGGAACCTCGCACCCCACGGTCTTGATGGACAGGCAGCCTTCGAATTCAGGCACGAAATAGCGGTTGTTGGTGCCGGTCAGTACCGCGTTTTCCACGCCGAGTAGAGCGCCTGGCGGATTGACGGGTAAGCCGCATGGTGGTTCCTTTTTCCGCAGGCGCCGGGCGTCCATGGCCTCTATGGTAGCTCGGTGGGCGGCGGCTGCACTGGCTTCGTGCCCGGCTGACGGCTTGTCGCAAAAGACAACGTGACAACCGCTTCCTGCGGTCGCGGCTCGACGGCCTAATACTGAGCGGCGCACGCACCAAGAGGTCTCGCCAAATGCTCACGAATTCGCTGCGACAATCCGCTAATACTCGGGCGGATGTTCTTCGACTTTGAGCTTGCGCGTAAGCTCGAACTCGCGCTGCGCTTCCTCACGCCGGCCAGCTCTGGCATAGGCGCGGCCCAGTTCATAGTGGAGATATGATTTTCCGGGTTTCAGTTTGACAGCCGCTTCCAGGTGCTGGATGGACGGGGCGACAGATCCCCGCTCGAGCAATGCCTTGCCCAGACTGTAGTGGGCTTCGGCATAGTCGGGCTTGTCGCGGATCACCTGCTCCAGCAGCCGCAGCGCCGGCTCGGTCTTCTCGCGCTTGAGCCAGACGAAAGCCAGGTGATATTGCGCCTGCGGATCGTCGGGGTGGCCGTCGAGCTCGGACTGGAACTCCTTTTCCGCGGCCTCTAAATCGCGACGGCCTAGGGCGAGAATGCCCAAGCCAAAATGCGCCGACGCGATCTTTGGATCGAGATCCAGGGCCCGCCGGAACTCCTGGGCCGCCTTGTCCACCTGGTTCTGGCTAGCGTATGCATCACCCCAGAAAACGTGCCACTGCGCGGTATCGGGCTGGAAGCGGAGGAATTCTTCAAACACGTGCTGCGCTTCGGCGTTCTGATGCGTGCGGGCGAGCGAAGTCCCGAGTGCGAACAGCAATTCGGGCGACGCGGGGTGCGTGGCGCGGGCACGCCGCAATGCATCGATGGCGGAGGGATACTCGCGTGCCTGAAAGAGCGCCAGGCCGAGATGCAGATCCGCGTCGGGGAACGACGCATCCAGGGCGCGAACGGTTTCGAATTCTCTGGCTGCGTCCGCAAAACGCCGGTCGCGATAGGCAAACAGGCCGCGGTCATTGTGCTCCCGCGCGCCGTCTTCTGCGGTGGCGCACAGGAGCGAAAGCGTCAAAAGGATGGCGGCGTTGGCGGTCCGGCGGGGGAATACCAAACCTTAAAATATCAGCTTCAACGCCAACTGGATCTCGCGCGGCGCGCGCACGCCGGTCACGCTGCCGAACGGCGAACCCTGGCTGATCGGCGAACCGGCCTCGTCCTGCGCCGGCACGAACGTCGTGTTGATGCCGGAGAATTGCGTGTGATTGAAAACATTGAAGAATTCGCCGCGGAACTGCAGCTTGGGGCCCTCGCCGCTCTTGCCGAATAATCGTGGCAAATCGAAGTTCTTGAACAGCGAAAAATCGAAATTGTTGATGCCCGGGCCGCGTACGTTGTTGCGGGCGGAATTGCCGAACGTTCCCGGCGCCTGCAGCGCAAACGCAGCGGTATTGAAGTAATTCAGGATGGTTCGTTTGCCCCTGTCAAAGTTGGGCGCCGCAATCACATTGGGCCGCTGGCAGACCGTGCCGCCATCGGTGAGGCCCACCACGTCGTGGTCGATACAAACCGTCTGTGGAAGTCCCGATCGCGCGGTATAAATGCCCACCACTTGCCACCCGCCAAGCGTTTGCTTCATGAACGCATTGGAACTCCTCTTGAAGAACGGTAATTCGTAGATATAGTTCACCGTGAAAGTCTGCGGTTGGTCCTGATTCGCCAGCGCCTTCTCGACTCTCAGGTTGAACGCATCCTGCGCCGGGTTGGACCTTCCTTCGGAATCGCGATTGATGGTATCGGAGATGAGCCGGCTCCAGGTGTAAGCCACCTGAAATTCCAGGCCCGAGGTAAACCGCCGGTTGGCGAAAAGTTGGAACGAGTTGTAGCGCGTGGTGCCATCGCGGCCATTTACATAAAGCTGGCTGTATCCGAGGTACGGCCGATAGAGATCGGGGTTCAAATCGCCCGCGTAAGCGCCAGGCAGATACACATAGGGGATCTGATTGATATTCCGATTCCGGCCCTGATGGATCTGGTGGCTGCCGACGTAATTCATTTCGATTACGGTGTCGCGCGCCGCCTGATATTGCACGCCAGCGCTGTACTGGTAACTGAGCGGATTGTTGTAAACCGGATCGAGCGACCCGAGCAGTGTCGGCGGCTGCGGCGTGTCGGGATTGAACGGAGCCAGTTGAGAGAACGTGACGTTGTTCAGGGTCGCGGTACGGTCATTGGGAGGCAGTTGGCCCAAGGCGCTGGTTTGCGAGATCGCGTCGCGCCCGTGGAACATACCGGCGCCAACGCGGAATACAAACTTGCTCAGCGGTGACCAGGCAATCCCGCCGCGAGGTTCCCAATCGTTCCAGTGGTTGCGCACCAACGCGCGGCTGGGGATATTCGAAGAGCTAGGCGTGACGATACCGTTCAATGTGTTGCATTTGGCGGGATCCAGCAGGTCGCCCGGAAGAAAAGCGGCTTGAGAACATTGTGAAGGGTCGTAGAGGTTGGGAAAGAAATTGGCGATGTTGTCGTGCGCCGAATAGACCTGACCCAGGTACTGCCAGCGCATACCGAGATCCAACGTCAGATTCTGTCTGACCTTCCAAGTGTCCTGTACGTATAACGCGCCGTCGCTCCAGCGGTCGCCAACCGGGTTCAGCGTCTGCTCCTCCTGGTAGTTGGCAAGATTACCCACTAGCAGATCCTGGAAACTGTTGGCCGAAATGCTGCCCGCCGTAGCATCCTCACCGCCGTTCGCGGGCTCGCGCTTCCGGCTGCGCCCGATAAAGGCTCCAATTTTGAGGTTATGCGACCCGAAGGTGTAGGCAACGTCATCTTTCCACTGCAGCAGGGCCTCGCGGTTCGTAAAAGGGGCGTAGTGTTGCACCGAACCGAATCCATCTACGCCGCCGAAGCCCGGGAACGAGCCGCTGGTTTGCGGGAACAGTTCCGTGTACGTGAACCCTGCGCGCGAGGCCAGCGTCGCATCGGATGATTTACCGGTCTCGAAATGAATGAAGTTGTTGGTGTAGCCAAACTGGAAGTCGTTCACCATGCGGGGCGTGATCAGGTAAGTGAACTTAGCGACGGCATTCTTCGCGGTGAACCCCCAATCGCTGTTTACCGACGGGAAGTTGTCATCGCCCCATAATTGGGAGTTGATGCCACCCAAGCCCTGGTCTTCGCTCATCACGCGAACCATCAACGTGGCTTTCTCGCTGAAGTTGTGGTCCCAGCGGTATAGCTGCACGTTGTCAATCGTGCCCGTATTCTCGCTGGCGATAAAATTGAACCCGGCGGTGGCATAACTGGCATTCGGCAGTGGGTAGCGATCCAGAACGGCCTTGGCGTTAGGGTCGATCAGCGCCGGATTCACGTTGGCTTCACCCTGGAGCGTCTGCTCCTGAGGATCAGCCGGCTGCACCGTGCAGGGCGCCGTCGTCGCGCTGCAGGTCGGGTCCAATATCCCGTTTCGCTGGCGGACGGTCGGGACGTTATCGGTGACTACATTCCCGCGGACCGTCCGCCGGCCCTCATAAGATGCGAGGAAGAAGTCTTTGGACTTGTCTTTGTTGTACAGGCCCGGAATCCAGAAAGGGCCACCGAGAACATACCCGAAATTATTGAAACGCAGCTCGCTTTTGGGCGTGCCGGACGAATTCAAAAAGAAGTCAGTTGCGTCCAACTTGTCGTTGCGGAAGAATTCGTAAACGCTGCCGTGGAAATCTCTCGTGCCTGACTTAGTGATCACATTAATCACACCTCCTGTCACCTGTCCGAACTCGGCGCTGAAGTTGTTTCGCAGCACCTTGAATTCTTCCAGTGCATCGAGCGGCGGCGTCACCACGTTGCCGGCATTGGAGCCAATATCCATATTGTTTTGGCCATCGATCAGCCACAGGTTGGAGTTGGTCTGGCTGCCGTTGATGGATACGTTGGTATCGCTGCCCAAGCCCGTATCACCGCCCACGCGCCCGTTTTCGGATACGACGCCAGGAACCAGATCCACAAGCTGGCTGAAGACGCGCCCGTTCAGCGGCATGGCCTGCGTCTGCGCGGAACCGATCAGATTCGAAACTTCGCCGGTCTCGGTTTGCAGTTGGGCGGCGGACGCCGAGACTTCCACAGCTTCAGTAATCGCGCCGATCTCCAGACGCACGGTGAAGTTCAGTCTGTCGTTGACGTCCAACCGGACATCGCTGGCCTCATACCGCTTGAAGCCCGTGCTCTCTACGGAAAGTTTGTAGTTGCCTACTGGAAGATTGTTCAGAAAAAACACGCCCGCGGACGTCGTTTGCGTCGCGCGCTGCGCTCCCGTGCCCGTATTGGTGGCGGTCACACTGGCGCCAGGGATGACGGACCCGGATGGATCGGTAACGGTACCCGAGATGTTCCCGGTGATTTCCTGCGCCTGAAGCGCAGCGGCTGCGAGGCAGCCGATCAGACACACTGCGAGGCGAATGACGATACGAAATCTCACAAAGACCTCCCTCTATTGAGCGAAGTATACATCGCCTGGATTTGTTGAAGCAACACAAGCACCTTATGGCAAAAGTAAACTTCGTGAGACTCGCGTGGCTCGTCAGGCGCTTCGCCGTAACTTGTGCGCGAATTTCTCGCGAAACTTCCTGACCTTGGGCGCTACCACGAACATGCAGTAGGATTGCTGCGGATTATTGAGAAAGTACTCCTGGTGATAATCTTCGGCGCGATAGAACTTCGTCGCGGGCCGCACTTCGGTTACGACCGGGTTGTCCCAGATCCGGGCGGCGTCGATCTCGCGAATAGTCTGCTCGGCGACGGAGCGCTGCTCGTCGGAGCCGAAGAAGATCACCGACCGGTATTGAGAGCCCGCGTCATTGCCTTGCCGGTCACGCGTGGTGGGGTCGTGAATCGTGAAAAAGACTTCGAGAATGTCGTGGTAGGACGTCACGGCCGGATCGAAGGTAACCTTAACGACTTCGATGTGCCCGGTCGAGCCACCGCACACGTCGTGGTAGGTAGGGTCGGGCGTCTTGCCACCCATGTAGCCGGATGCGACCGATAGGACGCCTTCCATCTGCTGATAGACGGCTTCGAGGCACCAGAAGCATCCGCCGCCGAGTACTACTGTCTCCGATGTAACCATTTTTCTATTTTGTATCAAACCAAGCCGCAGCTATTCCGGAAGCACTTCGAGACGCGCCCAGCCCGGCATGCTCGCGGGCTGGTCTTGCAGGAACACGATGTGGCGGGTCTTGGGGAACGGGAGGCCGGATGCAAGAGCGCTGTTGTAGAGCGCAACGCTTTTGAGGATCTGCCGGTAGTCGGCGTTCGCCGTATCCAGCCATGCCGATTTTCCGATGAGGCCCGCGCCCCATCCCAGCGATAGCAGGCACGCGCCGGCGCTGCGCGCTTCCGACAGGCTGGTTTCCAGGTCTTCGAGGGTCTTGGTGAACAATGGCAGCCCGCTACGCGCGGCGTAATTCTTCTGCACGGCCAGCAAGCCCGCCGCGTATTGGTTCGCCGCATCGAAGATCTGCACGCGCTCGACGGGCTCCCGCCAGCCCAGCACGCGGCGAATTTCCGGCTGATCGAAAAACTGCTTTTCCTGCCACGAACCTTCGAAGGCGCTGCCCGGGGATGCCATCTCGGCGAATACGGGGGTGCCGTCCGCGGGCCGCCGGCCATCCGCAGCGCCGCGCGAGCTTTGCTTCCAGCCGAGCGAGTACTCGTCGCGGCCACGCGATACCAGGGTCGCGATGCGAAGCAGATAGATCTTAAATCGCGAATAATCGACCGGCGGTGAATCGGCGGCGGCAAAAAATCGCGTGCGGCTCGTGCCACCGGTTCCGATCAGGTGATCCTCCACCGGTTCGGAGGGCCGGCGTGAAGGGCGCTCCCCCTGCAACCTCGAAGCCAGGTCGCGCAGGGCGCCTTCCTTCAGCCTCGTAAACAGCATGCCAGTGCGCAAGGCACCCTTCACGACCGAGCCGGGCAGATACGGGCCGGACGGACCCGCGGCGAACGTCGGAATATTCAGGCTGTCGCCAATGGCGCGATTCCAATACGCCGAATAAGCCGGATCTTCAAAAGGAATGCGGCGTCCGGCGAAATTTTGCGCGAAGCCACCCCAGGAGGCGAAGTCGAGCTTAGTGGCTTTCTTGAGCTGTGCGAGGTAGCCATCGAGCCGCGGCCCTTTGGCAAGCAGTTTGAAGATGCGCGCCTGGTCGAGGACATTCACCTGATCTTTCCAAACCATGTAATCGATAGCGGAAAGCCGGCCGCCATCGCCGACCAACACCGGCGTCAAACAGGTCAGCCGGTATCTCATGATGCCGCCTGAAACGGGATGGGAATGGCCAAGGCAAAGCCGGCGCGGTAGACGGGGTGCGCAAAGCCATCCGGCGCGACGTCGAGCGCGGCGCCGTCGACCGGGCTTGCGGCGAGTAGAACCGATCCTTCGGCCACCATGTTGAGTGTCTTTTTCAAGTCGCCGGAGCGGGCCGGGCTTTCCACGCGCCCGTTTCGCGGAACGACGAAATAATTACCGCGACTCCAATCGACCGAATCCGCCGCCGCCGGGCAGAACAGCGAGAGCAGCCAGTAGGCCGGCGGAGCTGCGGCCGGGTTGTCCTCGGAAGGCGTGATTTGCTCATTCTCGGCGGTTGCCGCGCTCTCGGCCGGCTGATCGGGCAATATCATCTGTGGCAGCGAGCCCTCGATAAACTCCGGAGTTTCAGTACGTCCCCAGCCGCGTCCTCTTTCCCCGCCGAAACCAGAATCGGCCAGCAGGCGCAGCGCGGCGCGGACCGGTCCGGCCCACTTTTCGTTTTGCTCCTCGCCGGCGAATGAGATGACACCCCAGAGCCCCGCGCCGGGCAGAAATTCGATGCAGGCGACAGAATGCGGTTCGAGATTGCCTGAGAGCCGGTCGACCGCGGCCGCTGAGCGCATGCCAATGCGAAACGGGCCGGACCTGCCGGCGGGCACCAGGCAATCGCTCGCGCCATCGACATCCCAGCGGTCTTCTTCCGGAGATCGGCCACTGACAAGCGGCGCCACGAGACCGAGCGGTATGAATCGCGCGCCTTTCCACCGGACTTTGGCTGAGGGTGGCGGTGGCCAGACGCTGCGAGGCGGAACTACAAAGCCAATTTCATTTTGAAAGGGATAGAGTGAACTGAAGCGCACGGCGGCGCCCGCAGTATTGCGCGCGGTCGCGTCCAGCCAACTGTCGAGGTGCCCCAACAGTCGCATCGCGCCGGTGACGGCGGAGTAAAGCGAGTCGCTGTGATAGATCGGGTCGACGTCATCGCGGGCGCCCGAATCCGGTCCCACGCGCCAAGGCCCGGTGGGGCGGAGCTTAAAGACCAGCCCCGGTTGTGGCGCTGCCGTCATTCCTTTACAAACGACATGGCGGAGTCAGTGACGAGTTTCTGCAGGGCGGCCACGTCGGCGCCCGCAATCAGCTCTTTTTCCGCTGCGCCTGATGCATAATATTCGCGGTTACGCCAAACGAGTTTGAGATTGGAGAGTCTCACGCGTCCGCTTCCGCGCGAGCCGCCGCCTCCGAGCGCATCGTCTTCGAGCAGACGCAAGCCCTGCACGAGTTGGCCGAACAGGGGTGCATCTTCATCGCACAGGACATCCATAATGAACCGGACACGGAAGCGGGCGCCGGCTGGCACGCGCTCGAGGGTGCGCGGGTTGGCTTGCGAGGTAATGCGGTCGATGGCGTTCTCGTTTTTCACTTCGGTCAGCTCGTCGTCAAGATTTTCGCGCATGGGAGGCGTGATGCTGTCCATTTCGAGCGGAGCGTCGAAAACAGCGAGGCGGGCGGGGCTGGCGTTGTGGCTGTCGAGCGGTTCACCCGTCACGCGTTCCATCCGGCCGGCATTGCGCCCGAAAAGCAGGCAGATGTCGTCGTCCGGCTTGTCGCTCTGATGAATCCGCACTTCCTGCCCTTTGCGCCGCGAAATATAGACCATCTCGGAGGGGACAGCCGCGCCCGAGAACTGCTCGAGCAGGGAACGGATCTTACCACGCAGCGAGCTGCCGGGAATGTAAGGGCGGCCGGCGGCGTCTTTGACCACGGGATTATCCGAGCCGCCGATTTCGAGCGACCCTTTACCCGCGCCGATGTGCAGTCCGGTCTCGCAATGCAGTTCTCCCTCCAGAATCAATTTGCCGATCAATTTCAGCTCGGTTTGCGTTGTGTGCGCGCTCATTCTTCCTCAGTGTACGGAGCAGTAAAAAAACGAATCATGCGCAATCGCATCATTCGTTGTATGCCACGATGGCCTCGAACAGATCGCGGAAACGCTCGTAACCGCGGCTGTCATTCTTGCGCGTGACCTGCAAGAGCAGCTTCTCCATCTGATCCAGGCTGCGCAGCGAGTGCCGCGCGATAGTATACGCCAGCCGCGCCCGGAGCATCACGAACTGGTGCTGGCGCTCGTTCTCCGGCGCGCGATACGCCCGGCGCACCGCGTTGTATAGCCGCCGTAACTGGCTCTTAGTGGCGGAGTCCATGTCCCGCATGCGGCTGACAATCCCGTGGGCCTGGTTGTCGAGATACAAGCTGTCGCTGATCAGCTTCTCGATATCGATCTCCGGGGGGCCTTCGGGCCGGCCGCGATCTCCGCGCCGGTCATCACGCCGGCCGTCTTCGCGCGGACGCCCTTCGCGGGGCGGACCACCGTGGCCCTCGCGCGGAGGCCTGGATTCGCGGTTCTTGGTTTCCTGCTCTTGTGCCATTGATTAAACCTCGCTGGCCAGCTTGGCCCATTCCATGGCCACCAGCCCGGCCGGCCTTAGCTTCACCCGTGCGCCAGGCTTGCCTTGCGGGACGGCTTTCCTCCCTACGATCTCATTCACCAGATGCGCGCGCAACTTCTGGAACTCACGGTCGCGCGAGTTGCCCAAGGCGCGGTGAAAGCGGCGCTGAAACCGGCCCAGCCGGTTGAGAGCGACATCCGCGTCGGGTGATCCACCAGCCACAATCTCTTTCTGGTAAAACCCGCGCAGTTGCGCCAGAAACTGCCGCGAGCCGCGGAACTCCTCGATCATCTGCACGATTGTATCTTTCAAGTCGGCTGCGTCGGCCAGGCGCTTCCACTCGAGCACGCGCCCGAGAAGATAAATGCAGTCTTTGTCCGCGGATTTGGCCAGATCGAGATTGCGGCCTGCCTGCTCGTAGACGGTAGCGAAGGCCGCGTCGGGACCAGGCGCCAGCGCCATGGCCATGGAGATGGTTTTGGCCTCGGCGCCGGGGAAATCCTTCAAATTTTCTTCGGTGAAGCGTTGGAACAGGCGCTGCAGCTCGCGTGCCAGCAGAATCAGGGCATCCCACGACCCATAGACGGCAAAATCGTCGCCGCCAGAATAGAGGATCGTCACTTTTCTCCAAAACTCAGGCATGGAGCACAGCACTTCCAGCTCGCCGGCGAAGAAATGTTTGTAGAGAACCGAGACTTGCACATGCTCCTCGATGGTCTGCAACCGCCGCAGGCGCACCAGAAAATTGTCCACGTCGCCGCGGAGTACGCCCCATAAGGGCTGACCCTGAGCCCTACCGGCCAGAACGGCGGCACGCGCAGCGGTCTTTCCGTCATCACTCGGCGCGGCGTGGCGCGCGAGGGTGATACCGTCCAGCGATAAATTGGAGGACAGCGCCCACGTATGTTTACCCGATCCCGGAGTGACAAGCGCGGGCGAGTCCGGCGACCACCCAATGATCGCGGCCTCACGCACTTTCAAGCCCAGCTGCGTCGAGAAATAACGATCGGCGGCAGATTCGTCCGATGCCGTCGGCGGCGCGAAGGGCTGGAACGCGCTGGCTGCGCTTTCTGCCAGGGGCGCGCCGCGTTTGCGCTGCAACTCTTCGTTGAGCCGCTTGCGGACCACGCTCCAATCGCCCAGATTTTCCGTGAAACTCCACAGCATGTGCAATGAGCCGCCGCCGCCCAGTTCGGCCATGTGACGCGCGGCAGCAGCGAGAAACTGCCTGGCGGCGTCGCGCGCCTCGCCGGGCAGCACCAGCAGAAACTGACCTCCACCGCTCGCGCCCAGCAGGACCCGCGAGAGGCCCAGTTCAGCCAGCAGGGCTCGGGGGAGCACCTCAGAAACTAACGAGAGCCACTGAGAACGCCCGGCGAACAGTTCCTCGTCTGCGGGGCCGCGCGGACCAGCAGATACCAGGAACGGCTCGATGCCCAGAATCTTGCCCTGTAACAGGATCTGCTCAGACATGCTGGTATCGGGAACGTGGAAAGGGCTTAGTCTACCACAGCGAATTGCGAACAGCGGGGGCCTCCGGCGCCCGCTCGACATGCCACCCACCATCCGCCACCCGGCATAGAATATCTGCATGCCGGGTTATACGCTTCGCCCGCTTTTTTCCGCGCAGCAGATCCAGAAACGAGTGCAGGAAATGGGCGCGCAGATCGGCGCCGACTATCCCGACGGGAGCCTGCACCTGGTGTGCATATTGAAAGGTGCATGCTTTTTCCTGTCCGATTTGGCCCGCGCGATTGAGCGCGACGTGGTCATCGACTTTATGGGCATCTCAAGCTACGGCCGCGGACAGACGAGCTCAGGCGCCGTCAAGCTCACCAAGGATCTCGATCTAGCCGTCGAAGGCGCCGACGTGCTGCTAGTCGAGGACATCGTGGATACCGGCGTGACGCTCACTTACCTGATCAATGTTCTGCAGCAGCGCAAGCCGCGATCGGTACGCATCGCGGCGCTGCTGGACAAGCCGGATCGCCGGTTGCGCCCGGTGAAAGCCGCCTATGTCGGCTTTCAGATTCCCGATGAATTTGTCGTGGGCTACGGCCTGGATTACGCCGAGCAATACCGCAACCTGCAAGACGTCTGTGTACTCGAAGGCCCGCGGGTGGCGTAGTACCGGGAGGTCGGCGCCGTATCTCCAGGCGGCCCGAGTCGCCGCGTTTTATCCTTCCGGCGCGGGTGCTATCATCTAATAAGATTTCCAAAACTGGAGGCAAGCAGCTAGATGGGTCCGCTAGGTTGGCAGGAGATGGCCGTCATCTTTGTCCTGGCTCTTCTCCTGTTCGGGCCGAAGAAGCTCCCCGAACTGGGAAGAAACCTGGCCAAGGGTCTGGCCGAATTCAAGCGCGCTCAAAACGAGCTGAAAGCCACGTTTGATCGCGAGATGAGAAGCCTCGAGCGGGAAAACGAATCGATCAAGGAAGTGACCAGCAGCTACTACCACGACACTTACAATTACGATTACTCTTCCTACGACTCGGGAACTACTAATCCCGAGGCGCACGATTCCACCGCAAACACTGCTTTAATCACCGCAAGCGCATCCGCACCTCAGGGCGCTGAGTTAACGTCGGGAGCTGTCCCGGAAGAGGCTGTCGCCAACGGCAGTATCACCGCCGCCGGAACCGAAAATTCCGCCGCGAAAGCCATTGAGCCGGGCGCCTCCGAAAATGGAGCGTCCTCTCACCAGGGCAGTGCATTACCGACGACTGAGCCGCAAACATTGAAGAGTTAGCATGGCTTCACCTGAAGATCAAAAGGGAGCGTCAGCTCCCCCGGGGAAAGGTGCGTTGTCAACTGACGAAACCCAGCCGGAAAGCAATTTGGCGGCCGACGAGTCAGTTAACAGCGCGCCCGTAACCGGTTCGTCGGACGCCTACGATGATCCATACCCGTCCGGCGACGCCGGTCCGCCCGCGCAATCGGTAAGCACGTCAAGCACTTCCACAGCAGTCGTCCCCGCGGCCGCCAGCGCGGGAGGGTCGGGCGGATCCATGTCTCCCCCGCCACCCTCGGATTCCGGTGGCGGCGATGAGGAGGATGGGATGCTGCGGATGTCGTTTCTGGAACATCTCGAGGAGTTACGCTCGCGCATCCTGCGTGCGCTGGCCGGGGTGGGCATCGCGTTCATCATCAGCCTGACGTTCTGCGGCGAACTATGGAAACTCGTGAGCGCGCCCGCTACGGAGGCCCTCCGCAGCTTGGGCCTTAAGGACCCGAAGCTCACTCTGATCACCCCCATGGAAGCGTTCAATATCGTATGGGTGAAGCTCCCGATCCTCACGGCCATTTTCATTGCCTCGCCGTGGATTCTGTACCAGGTGTGGGGGTTCATTGCCCCCGGACTGTACAAGAAGGAGCGGCGGTGGTCCGCCCCGTTTGTCATTTGTTCCGCGGGTCTATTCATTGCAGGCGGCGCGTTCGGCTATTTCGTGGCCTTTCGATACGGTTTGACGTTTCTACTGGGCCTGGCCGTAATGAACAACGTTACGCCCATGGTTTCAATGACCGAGTATTTCGATCTGTTCGTCAACGTGATGCTGGGCATCGGCCTGATTTTCGAAATGCCGGTGCTGATCTTCTTCCTTACCCTCCTGCACCTGGCCAGCCCGCGTTTTCTGATCAGCCACAGCCGCTATGCCATCCTGGGCATCGTCATCATCGCCGCCATTGTCACGCCGACGCCGGATGTTTTCAATCTGATGCTGTTCGCGGTGCCGATGTGCGCGTTGTTCTACATCGGGATATTCGCCGGTTATCTATTGGTCCTGCATCGGGAAAAGAGGAAGTTCCCCTGGCGTCCCGTGCTCAAGTGGATCGGGTTAGTCTTACTAGTACTCGGGGGGGTGGTGTACTTGCTTGTAGCCAGATACCACTATCATCTTGTGCGGCACTGGCCATTTTTAACTCGCTGAATGTAAACTCCAGCGAACTGGAAACCGGTGTTCGAGCTGTTGTAACATCAGGCGACGCATTGCGTTTCGCGTGGAGGAGAACGGCATGAACATCAATAAGGCCATTCGCGAGCTCCATGAAGAGAAAAAACGGTTGGACCGCGTCATTGCTTCTCTCGAGGAAATGCAGCAAAATGCGTCCCAGCAGATCGCCGCAGTGCCCGAAAAGAAACGCGGCCGCAAGTCCATGAATCACGAAGCGCGCCAGGAAGTCTCGGAGCGCATGAAGCGCTACTGGGACGCGCGCCGCAAGCAGGAACAGACGCTCCAACAGAGCAAAGCGTGAGACGCGTTTCCGTTTCGCGGTGATATCATAGGAAAAGCTAAAAATATTGGGCGGCTAGCTCAGCTGGGAGAGCGCTGCGTTCGCAATGCAGAGGTCGGGGGTTCGATCCCCCCGCCGTCCACCAATCTTAGTCTTTTGATTCTGCAAAACTTTGATGCACTATTCTGTGCGTTTAGGTGACCGGCCATAAGGCGAGACACAACCCACACAATTCACTCGCCGGGCGGAGTTTGTACACCAGCGCTCGCTGCTGTTCCCGACGTTGCGCGACCGAATAGATCGGGCGATCCCATGGCGCGGCATCGTGCTTCAAAGCTCGCGTGCGGTCCCTTCCAACGAAGATCCTCCACGGTATCAAACACGGGCGCATCTAACCTCAGCGTCGCCAGCGTTCGAAACAGAAGGGCATTGTCCCAGGCTTCGAACAGCGATGCGGACAACCGGCGGGCGTTGCTGATCGCCGGATCCCAGGCTCGCCAATCCTTAGGAATGTTCTCAAGGCGAGGATAACGGGACAAGGTATTGGCCGCAGCTTTCTCGCCCCATCCAGGCACGCCCGGAAATCCATCGGCACTATCGCCGAGCACAGCCAGGTAGTCAGGAATCGACTGCGGCTTCACACCAAATTTGGCTACTACCCCATCCTCGTCGCGCAGTATGTTGCGCCTGCGGTCCAGTTGAACCACTCGCGTGCCCGCGACGCACTGGGCGAGATCTTTGTCCGGCGTGCAGATGATCACCTGTCCCACACGGTCATCCTGCGCCGCCTTGGCCGCGGCAGAAGAGAGCGCATCATCTGCCTCAAAGTAGACCATTGGCCACACCACGACTCCCATTGCTTCGAGCGCCTCCTCAAGAATCGGGAACTGGGAGAGCAACGCCACTGGCACACCTTCGCTGGTCTTGTACCCGGCGTACAGATCGTTTCGAAACGACTCCACCACATGATCGGTCGCAACCCCGATGTGAGTGGCTCCCCGCTCGATCATCGACAGCACCGATCTCAGCACTCCTAGGACGGCGCCGATTACCTGCCCATTCACATCCGAGGCGGCGGGCACAGCAAAAAAGTGACGGAACAGTTCATACGTCCCGTCAATTAAGTGCACATCCATATGGCTTCGAGTATACGGGAATGAGTAACCCTGAAAGGCGCGGGTGTCCGCTCGATCATGAAGGCTTTGTTCTGGATTACGCTCTACCGCGAAGCCGGTCGATTTCACGGCGATCGCGTTTCGATGGCTTGCCCTCCCGCAACGCCTCAAAATGCGGCATGGCTTTGCGCTCCTCCGCCAACTTTAGCCGCAACTCCCGGCTGGCTTCTGTTTCACGATAGAGCGTCTGCGCAACCGCCGCCGGGCCGCGCATTTCACTGAGGACCAGGACCTCCAGTTGAAAGTCGCCGCCATCGTTCTTCACTTGCAACCGGTCGCCGACGCGGACCTCGCGGGCAGCCTTGGCTGGTTGTCCGTTGGACTCAATCCTCCCGAGTTCACATGCCCGTGCCGCGAGCGAGCGCGTCTTGAAGAATCGGGCAGCCCAGAGCCACTTGTCCATTCTCACGCCGGTCATAATCCCATTCTCGTACCAGAGCCGGATCTCAGTGGGCCATCAGTGCCGCCGCTTTTTTGCCACGAGCAATTACAGGCGCACCCACCTTCGCTATCTTCCTGACGATCCGAAACCGCCGGTGCCGCGCGCGGAATTGCCCAGTTCTCCTTCATCCCATTCGACCGATTCATAGCGCGCGACGACCATTTGGGCGATGCGGTCGCCACGGCGAACCACATAATCGTCCTTGCCGAGGTTCAGCAGGATCACGCGGATTTCGCCGCGATACCCGGGATCAATCGTAGCCGGACTGTTGGGCAGGGTGATGGCATGCTTGAGCGCCAGGCCGCTACGCGGACGAATTTGGGCTTCGCAGCCTGGCGGCAGCTCAATGGCGAGGCCGGTGGGCACAAGCTGCGGTACGCCCGGCGCGAGCGTGGTTTGATCGGCGGCCTGCAGGTCGAGGCCGGCATCTTCTGACGGCCCATGCGCGTATGCGGGGAGGAACGCATCGTCACGGAGACGCTTGATTCGAATCTTCATGGCATTGTTCGATGTCCGACGCATCGCCGCAATCTTTCGGCGTTGCCTTGTCGCGATCCGATATCATAACGTGATCCAGCATGTCCGACAGATCCAAGCGCGTGTTCACCGTCTCGCCGATGCCGCCAGAAAAGTGCGCGTACGCCTTGGCGCGCTACAGCCGGTCGCCTGATTCGATACGGCAGTCGCTTGAGTGGGTGCGCACTCACGATTCGCAGAAGTTCCTGGAGAGCTTTTATTTCCAATACGGCCACGCTTCAATCGCCGATTTGGGGCATACCGTAGTGTGCTTCGAAGGCTTATCGGAACTCGCGGCCAGCGAGGCCGAAGACGAGACGCTGTGGGACGGGCAGGCGAAATCATCGCGTTATCAGGATTTTTCAACGTCGGGATTCATTACGCCCGCTGAACTCACTGGCGACGATGCAGCGCGCTACCGCAAGGCAGGCGAAAGTCTGCTCGCGGCATACCAGGAAGTGAGCGCGCGCGTTTTCGATTATCTTTGCGGCCAACTGCCGCGGCCGGAGGAGATGAAGCCCGATGCCTACAAGCGCAATATCGCGGCGCGCGCGTTTGACGTGGCGCGATATCTGCTCTTCTGGGGCGTTCCCACCAACGTCGGGCAGGTAACGAGCATCCGTACGCTGGAGAAGCAGATCAAACGGCTACGCGTTTCCGAATATGAGGAAGTGCGCAGCTTGGGCGAAGAAATCGCGGCTGCCTGCGCTGGGGAGCCCGATTGCCAGTGGGACGACCGATCGCACGAGCCGCTCGCGCCGACGCTCGCGCGCCACGCCGAGCCCGATGAGTCTCTGCCGCGTTCGCGGGCCGATCTGAAGCAATGGGCTGCCGAGAATCTGCCCCCCGCCGCGGGCCTCCAGGTAGATTGCGTGGATTTGGTACGGCCCTTGCACGTGGGCGCGGACATCGCGGCCACGCTGCTTTATTCCGTGACGGATCGCCCGTTTCGCGAGCTGTACGAAATGGCTGCGGGCTGGAGCGATGCGCGCCGCCGTGAGGTTTTGGATGTGGCACTCGGATCGCGCGGGCGCCGTGATGACCTGCCGCGTGCGTTCCGTGGGGGGCCTTATGCATTCGATATCGTAATGGATATCGGCGCGTATCGCGACCTGCACCGGCACCGGCGCTGCCATCAGTTCCGGCAGGCCTACGATGGGCAGCTCGGCTATGACACGCCGCCCGCGGTGGCCGCAGCGGGCGTCAGCGAAATCTACGACAACGCCATGCGCGCCGCATTCGATGACCTGCATAGCCTGCCGGCGCCGGGGGCGCACTATCTGCTGCCGTTCGGCGCCCGTGCGCGCTTTCTTTTCAAAATGGATTTCGCCGAAGCCGAGTACATCGCGCGCGTACGCAGTGGCGTGAAAGGCCACTTCAGCTATCGTGAAATCGCCTGGCAGATGAAGCTCAAACTCGAGCAACTGGAGCCGGAGCTGGGGCGCCTGATCGAGGCGACTCCCCCGTGGGTGGAAGATCCGCTGAAGCGTTAGTCACACGCAGCAGGAGGAAGGGACACGAGTACTGAGAAGTTCAGGCGGTCTTAGCCGCGGTGGCGGTGGCGCGTGTGCGGAAATCGTACTTTTCGATATGGATAGCAGCCGCATCGGCGCTGGCGCGCACAACTTTGCCCAGGGCCACGAGTTTCAAGCCGCAGTGCTCGTTCAATTGCGCGGGCCAATCCACCGCCAGCTCGATGCGCTGCCCAAGCGGCAATTGCGCCTCGGTGGTAAACAAGATGCCGCTGCTTGAGATGTTCTGCGTCCGGCCCTGGCCGGTTTGCGCAATGCGTTTGGCCTCCAGCAGTTTGTAGCGGACGTCGTTTTCGAGGGGAAACCGGTCAGTGGCCCGCCGATCCGTTGCAGAGAGATCCTCGCTTTGAGTGCCCATCGCTTTTTGTTCTCCAACTCCATCATGTAAGCAAATGGCAGTAGCGACAATAGCCCCACGGCATCATTTTGATGGTACGTCCGCGTGCAGCTCCCCAGTACTTTAGTTGGATGAAGTTGACAGTACTCCAACTCGGAATTAATCTGACTTCATACCGTGTCTAAATCCAAGCGGTGACCCACCGGGGAGAACTAATTCCCCAAGAACGTTTATCCTAAAGACTACAAGCGCCTGGAGGCGCAAGTGCAGCCGCTGAAAACTTATGCGGTCGAATTAAGGAATGGAGAAGTATGGGTGGATCTGGAGTAAGCGGCCTCGCCGCGAAACATTGCGTGCCCTGCAAGGGCGGCGTCCCGCCGCTCAAGGGAGAAGAGTTGCGGAAGCTCTCGTCACAATTGCCGGACTGGAAAGTGATCGACGAGCACCACATCACCAAGACCTACGTTTTCCCTGATTTCAAGACAGCGCTCGATTTCGTAAACCGTGTGGGCGCGGTCGCGGAAGCCGAAGGGCATCATCCGGACATTGGGCTCACCTACGGCCGTGTAGACGTGAAAACCTACACGCACAAGATCGACGGGCTGACGGAGAGCGACTTTGTTCTGGCGGCGAAAGTCGACCAGGAATTCTTCAATCGCCCGAAGGCTTAGCGGTCTTCGCGGACGCGGCCTGTTTCTCATACCTGCGCAGTACGCGGCCCACGTACGCGAGCGTCTCGCGATAGGGCGGCACGCCGTGATGGCGGTCCACCGCTCCCGGGCCAGCGTTGTAAGCTGCGAGTGCGCGGCTCACCTGGTGGTCGCTGTTCTGATACTTGAGCAGTAGGTCACGCAGATATCGCGTGCCGGCCTCGACGTTCTGCCTGGGGTCGGTGGGATCGGCGCCGTATTCGCTGGCGGTTGCCGGCATCAGTTGCATCAGCCCGATGGCGCCTTTGCGAGAAACCGCGTTGGTACGATAAGCCGATTCGGTGGACACCACACTGTGCACAAACTCCGGCGGCAAGCCGTTGCGCAGCGCGGCAGCGGTCACGAGCTCTTTGGGGCCCGGAACTGCCGGCGTGACTTTCGGCGAGGAGGTGGACGGTTTCGGAGCTTCGCCGTCTGATTCGAAGCCGGCAATCTGCTGGGCCGGCATTTCCGTCATGCCGCCATTCGCGTAAAGCCGCACGATCGCGCCTTCGGCCTCATGGCGGTCGGCATGGATGCGAAAGCCTGTCGACAGCACGGCGTACTCACCCGCTAAGCACGATGGGGCGAGCATGGCGAGCGCAGCTAATATTCGCGCGGCCTTCGGTTCCAGTATCATGGAAAATTCAGCCTCAATGAGCCCAGCTATCTCCAATACATTGACGCATCTGGAGTGCGCCCTGTGCAGCCGGAAATTCGACCCCGGCAAGGTCCATAACCTTTGTGAGTGTGGCGGCCCATTGCTGGTTCGCTACGACCTCGCAAAACTGCGCCGCACCTGGAGCCGCGACCAGGTCGCCACCGGACCAAACAGCATGTGGCGTTACGGCCCGGCACTACCCCCCGCGCGTCAAACCTCTATTATCTCACTAGGCGAGGGCATGACGCCGCTGGTGCGGACGTCCCGCCTGGGCGGCAGAATCGGGGCGGAACAGCTCTGGATTAAGGACGAAGGCCTGAATCCCACGGGGTCGTTCAAAGCGCGCGGCCTCTCCTGCGCCGTTTCGATGGCGGTCGAGCTGGGGATTCGAAAGCTGGCCATCCCCTCGGCGGGCAATGCCGCGAGCGCAATGGCGGCGTATGCGGCGGCGGCGGGCATAGAGGCTCAGATCTTCATGCCGCGCGACGTCCCACAGGCCAATTTTGTCGAATGCAATGCTTATGGCGCGCACATCACGCTGGTGGACGGGCTGATCAGCGATTGCGCGAAGTTGGTGGCTGCCGGCGCCGCGCGTGAAGGCTGGTTCGATGTCACCACTCTCAAAGAGCCCTACCGCATCGAAGGCAAGAAAACCATGGGCTACGAACTGGCTGAGCAGATGGGCTGGGAGCTACCGGACGCCATCTTTTATCCGACCGGCGGCGGCGTCGGTCTGATCGGCATGTGGAAGGCGTTCGATGAAATGCAGGCGCTGGGCTGGATCGGAGCCGGGCGGCCCAAGATGATTGCGGTGCAGGTGGAAGGCTGCCAGCCGGTGGTGCGCGCTTTCGAGCAGGGAAGCGCGCGCAGCGAGTTCTGGCAAAATGCGCATACCGTGGCTAGCGGGTTGCGTGTGCCTAAGCCGCTGGGCGATTTTCTGATTTTGAATGCCGTGCGTGCAAGCGGCGGAACGGCGATAGCGGTGAGCGACGCAGAACTGCTCGACGCCGGCATCCGGCTTGCTGCCGAGGAGGGGCTGTTCGTTGCTCCGGAAGGCGCCGCGTGCGTTTCCGCTCTCGAAAAACTGCTCGCCAGCGGCTTCCTCAAGCGTGAGGAGAGGATCGTCATCTATAATACGGGCGCAGGTCTGAAATATCTGGAAGCATACTCGACTCGCTTCCCTCGCACCGCCTCCGGCGAGCAGGACAAGCTGGGCGGCCTGATCACACCAAGATGAAGGACACGGCTCTGAATGCGCTGGACGCCGCCGTACGCCGCGGTATTTCGTATGCCGACGTGCGACTGATCGAGACCGAGGATCGTAATGTCTCCACGAAGAACGGAAAAATCGGCCAGGCTTCCAGTTCGGTTTCGCAGGGGCTGGGGATCCGGGTGCTCGATCGCGGCTCCTGGGGCTTCGCGGCGACGGACGACTTGAGCGCCGGGGGCATCGAAGCCGCGGCAGCGCTGGCGGTCGAAATCGCGCGCGCCAGCGCGCTGGCGAAAAAGCACGACGTTGCGCTCGCGCCCGAAGAGAAGTACGAAGTCGAGTGGACCTCGCCCATTCGCACCGATCCCTTTTCCATTCCCGTGGATCGCAACCTGGAGCTGTTGTTCTCGATCGATGCAGAACTGCGACGGAATCCCGGGGTCACGCTTGCCGAGGCGTCGCTGGTGTTCGCTCGCAACCGGCAGATCTTTGTCTCCTCGATCGGCAGTCTCGTCGATCAGACACGCTACACCAGCGGCGCCGGTTTCTCCGCGTTCAGCTTTCGTGACGGCGAGATTCAGAAGCGCTCCTATCCGAACTCCTTCGGCGGCCAGCATCAGTTGAAGGGCTATGAACTGGTGGACGAGTTGAACCTCCTTGAAAATGCCCCGCGCATCGCCGAAGAGGCTGTCGCCCTGCACACGGCCGACCAGTGTCCCGAGGGCCAGTTCGATCTGATTCTCGATAGTTCGCAGCTGGGACTCCAGATTCACGAATCGGTCGGCCACCCCATCGAACTGGATCGCGTCCTGGGCACGGAGGCGAATTACGCCGGCATGAGCTTCCTCACGCTGGATAAGCTGAACCACTTGCGGTACGGATCAGAGATGGTCAACGTGGTGTGCGACGCGCGCCTGGAACACGGCCCGGGTTTGGGCACATTCGCTTTCGACGACGAAGGCGTACCCGCGCAATCGACAGATATCATCCGCAACGGGCTTTTCGTGGGCTATATGACGTCGCGCGAGACCGCGTCCGCAGTCGGCCAGAAGCGCTCTAATGGGACCATGCGCGCCGACGGATGGGCGCGGATTCCGCTCATTCGCATGACCAACGTCAGCCTCAAACCGGGGCACCAGAGCCTCGATGAAGTGTTGGGCGCGGACCACGCGATCTACATGCAGACCAACAAAAGCTGGTCCATCGACGACAAGCGATACAACTTCCAGTTCGGCTGCGAGATCGCCTGGGAGATTCGCAACGGGAAGCGCGTGCGCATGCTGAAAAACCCGAGCTACAGCGGCATCAGCACGGAGTTCTGGAATTCCTGCGTGGCGATCGCGGGTCCCGAGCATTGGACGCTTTGGGGCACACCCAACTGCGGCAAAGGCCAGCCGGAGCAGGTGATGGGGACGGGACACGGAGCGAGCCCGTCGCGGTTCCGCCAGATCAAGATCGGTAGCGCCTATGCCGGCTAGCGGCGGGCCGGAGTCCGCGCTGCTCACGCGAGCCCGCGCGCGCGAAATCTTCGACGCCGCGGCATCGGCTGCGCAACGGCTGGGTGTGCGCGGAATTGAAGCCATGGTGGGAGCGGGCACGCACGCGCTCACGCGGTTTGCGAACAACACCATTCACCAGAATGTGGCCGAGCGCAGCGGCTATCTTTCCGTGCGCGCCCTGGTAGACAACCGCACGGCACGCGCCAGCACCAACTGTCTGGATGCGGAAGGCATCCGCCGGGTAGTGGAAGAGGCCATCACGCTAACGCGGCTACAGACGCCCGATCTTGAACTGTTGCCGCTGGCCGCACCCGCGGAATATGTCGGGCCTTCGCGCTGGTTTCCTCAGACCGCGGCGATGACGCCAACCGGCCGGGCGGAAGCCGTGCTGGAAGCCATCCGCGCGGTGGAAAGCGCGTCACAGACCGCGGCCGGCATTTACTCGACGGGCGAATCCGTGCTGGCCCTTCTGAATACAAACGGGGTGTTCGCTTACCACACGGAAACCATGGCGCAATTCTCGATCACGGCTATGGCCCAGGACAGCTCCGGCTGGGCGAAGAAAAGCTCTTGCAACGCCGCTGAGTTGACGCCGCTCGATTTTGCGCTGATTGCCGCCAAGAAAGCCGCAGGTTCGCGCACGCCCGGCGAGATCGCTCCGGGCCGCTACACCGTGGTGCTGGAGCCTTCGGCGGTGCTGGATCTGGTGGGGCAGCTGTTTGGCGATTTCAGCGCCACCGCGTTGCGCGATGAGCGGAGTTTCCTCACAGGGCGTCTCGGTGAGAAAATCTTCGGCGAGAATATCAGTATTTTCGATGACGTCCGCCACCCGCTGCAGTCGGGCACGGCTTTCGACGGGGAGGGAATGCCGCGCCAGCGCGTGGCCCTGGTCGAGAAAGGCGTCGTGCGGAGCGTGGTTTATAGCCGGCAGGCGGCCGCGCAGTCGGGGGCGAAGCCAACTGGACACGGGTTCCCGTTGCCGAACGAGTACGGCGAGGCGCCGATGAATATTGTGATTGCGGGCGGCGAAACTTCCGCCGAAGAGATGATCGCCTCCACCGGGCGCGGCATTCTGGTCACGCGCCTCTGGTACATCCGCGAAGTGGACCCGTATCAAAAAATCATGACAGGCATGACGCGCGACGGCACGTTCCTCATCGAGAACGGCAAAGTCACGCGCGGATTGAAGAATTTCCGGTTTAATCAAAACCTGATCGAGCTGCTCTCAAACGTGGGGGCCCTGTCGCCGGTGGTGCGCGCGTCGGGTGAAGAGGCCTTCGACATGGTTGTGCCCGCCATGAAGGTGCGCGATTTCAATTTCACGGAAGTGACACGGTTCTAAGGCTCAAGAAAACTTGCTGAAAAATTCTGCATACTCGATGCAAGCTGAAAACTACTGATCTGGAGAATGAAACATGCGTTTGATACTATCGATGGCGCTCATGGCCACGTTGGCCGCCGCCCAGAATTCAAAAATGAAGCTGCCGAACGAGCAATGGGTCAGGCTGTTCAACGGCCACGACCTCAGCGGCTGGATCGAAGTGGGGCACGAAAAGTGGACCGTCGAGGACGGAACCATTCACGGGCAAGCCGTCACCAAAGAATACGGGTACTTGAAGACCGACAAGAATTATAAAGATTTCGAGATGACGCTGCGCTTCAAGTGCGAGGGCGACGGCAACAGCGGCGTCTTCTTCCACACCGATTTCAAGCCCGGTACGGCGGACGTCAGCCAGGGCCTTCAGTTCGAGATCGACCAGCTCGTGGGGCATACCGGCGGGATGTACGGCGACGGGCGCCAGTGGATCGTCTGGCCCGCACCGGAGTTCGAAGGCGTGATTCACCGCAACGACTGGAACGATTTCCTACTGAAAGTGGTGGCCAACCGCTACATCGCCCGATTGAACGGAGTCGTGGTCGTAGACTTTACAGATCCCACGCCGAAATCCTGGGATGGATCGATCGCGCTGCAGCTTCACTCTGGTGGGGGCGGCAACATGCGGTTCAAAGATATTTACGTCCGCGACCTTTCAGTACGGTAGGCCCGCGCGTTGAGGCTGACAGCGTCCGATGGACAGACGGAAGCGCCAGTCCTACCATGAATCCGTGCCTCTCCGAACCTGGCTTTTTTTGGCCGTCTTTTCTCTGGCGGCCGCTGCTCAACAGATCCCACGGCCCGAGTTCCCGCAGCCGCAGTTTCAGCGCGAACATTGGCTGAATCTCAACGGCCAATGGGAATTCGAATTCGATGATGGCAATCGCGGGCTGGCGGAAGACTGGGCTGGCGCGAACAAGAGCTTCTCGCGGCACATTACGGTGCCGTTTTGCTTCGAGAGCGCGCGCAGCGGGATCGGCGATACCTCCTTCCACCCGTGGGCCTGGTACCGGCGCGGTGTCACCATTCCGGAAGCCTGGAAAGGCCGCCGCGTGCTGCTGCATTTCGGTGCTGTCGATTACCGTGCCATGGTTTGGATCAACGGCCGGCTGGCAGGGCGGCATGAGGGCGGCAACACGCCGTTTCAGTTCGATATCACGCGCTTGTTGAAGCCCGGCTCGAACACTCTCACCGTGCGCGCCGAAGACCCACCGACAGACCGCTACATTCCTCGCGGCAAACAGTATTGGGAGCTGAAATCCGCCAGCATCTTTTACACGCGCACGAGCGGTATCTGGCAGACCGTTTGGCTCGAAGCCGCGGGCGACAGTTATCTCACGCGCGTCAACATCACCCCGGCGCTTGATGGCACGGTGCGTTTCGATGCGTCGATCGCTCGGCCGGCTCCAGGCGTCGAGTTTGTCGCCAAGGTGAGTGATGAGGGAAAGGAAGTCGCGCAGGCTCTCGCGCGGCCCGATGGTCCGAGGGCAAAAGCGCTAGCCGCTGTTAACGATCCGAAGTTGTGGTCCCCCGGCAGGCCGCGGCTTTACGACGTGACCTTTGAGCTACGCAACGCCGCAACCGTGCTCGACCGCGTGAATTCTTACTTTGGGTTCCGAACGGTTACCGCCGAAAACGGCCACGTCCTCATCAACGGGCATCCCACGTTCCTGAAATTTGTTCTCGACCAGGGCTACTGGCCGGAGAGCATCCTGACGCCGCCGTCGGACGACGCCATCCAATACGACATCCGCATGACCCAGGAGATGGGCTTCAACGGCGCGCGCAAGCATCAGAAACTCGAAGACCCCCGCTTTCTTTACTGGGCCGACAAAATGGGTTTCCTTGTCTCGAGCGAAATGGCCAATGCCTATCTCTTCGATAGCGGGTATGTCGAACGCTTCACGCGCGAGTGGATGGAGGCCATGGCGCGCGATTACAACCATCCCTCCATCGTCATCTGGGTCCCGATCAACGAGAGCTGGGGCGTGCCCGACGTGCGCGATGCGCGCCAGCAGAATCATTTGAAATCGCTCTACGCGCTATCGCGATCGCTCGATGCGACGCGCCTGGTCATCGATAACGAAGGCTGGGAGCACACCGACATGACCGATCTGTTCGCGCTGCACGATTACGCCCGTACCGGCGACCAGCTCTATGAGCGCTACAAGGACCTCGGCAAGCCGGGAATTCGCGTGCCGGATAACGGCCGCGCCGCGCTCGCCCCCGGGTATTCCTACAACGGCTCGCCGTTTTATCTGTCCGAGTTCGGCGGCATTGCCTTCATCCCGCCCGGCCACGATGTGCCCAAAGAGTCGTGGGGCTATTCGGGCGTGGAGAAGAATGAGCAGGATGCGCTCGCGCGGCTGACGGGCCTTTATCAGGCCATCGCCCGCACCCCCGCCTGGGCCGGCCTCTGCTACACCCAGCTAAGCGACGTCGAGCAGGAGATCAACGGCCTCATGACCTACGACCGCAAGCCGAAGTTCGATGTCAAGGCCGTCAAACAGATCAACGATCTGCTGCCGTAGCGCTACGTACTCTCGACGAGCTAATGCAACGTAGCGGCAGAAAGGAACACGGTTTCCAATTTCCAGACCGCCGTTAGCCTGAGATTGCTCTTAACAGGTCCGCTACAGAGTCCTTAGAAACGCAATCAGCGCCGCTTTGTCTTCCGGTGAAAGGTCCAGTCCGAACTCGTGGCCGGGCACGGCACGGTGTGTGACGCCTGGACCTTTCCAGCCCGTAGGTACGTAGTCGTCCCGCAGGCGCTTGCGATCAAACCACTCTTCGAGCGAACCGATCGAACCAGAATGTTCGAGAAGCTGACGGTGCCAAACGCCCCGCAGCGAAGGGACTTTATAGTAGCCGGTGCCCTTGCGCGTTCGAAGTGCGAGCCCCGGATCGGTGCCGATACGGATTCCGCGCAGAATTTGAAGTTGAGTGGCAGCGCCTTCTGGAGGAATGTATCCATCCACGGGAATCAGCATGCCGTTCGTATAGCTGGGCGGCGTGTGGCAGGCTATGCAGCCGGTGCGCGTAAAGGCAGCTTCTCCCCGCTTGGAGCGCTCATCGGGCTTGTTCGGATTGTCAGGCTCCTGCAAACCATAAGTAATGAACATACCCAGGGCGTAAAGTGCATCGTCGCTGAGCCGCACCCTGAGCGTTCGCTGGTATTCGGTGAGGAACGTGTAGTCGCCGATCGAGCCATCGTCGGCGAGGAGCACCAATACCGCGTAGCGGGCAATATCCTCCGGTCCTCGATTGCGATGTGTCCCGGTATGGTCCAGGTATCGGCTGAAGCGCACTCCAATAAGACTCGGCATCTTAGTGGTGAAATACGGGCTACCGTTAAATCGCGCAAACGTGCTCGGCGCATCGGAGTCCGCCAGTGCCTGGACCTCCTGCGGCGACATCGATTTCAGACGTTCGTGTATGTCGCCTTTGATCCAAGGGACCCCAAAGGCCGCGTAAGCGCCATCTGCAGGTGAGTCCAGCTCTTCACCAGGTTCCTTAGGAACCAAAAAGCCGCTCAACATCGCGTTGGCGCTCGGAGGGAACGGGACGAGCAGGTTGCCTTGTGCCCCGCTGATCACGCTTCCGTCCGGCATGATACGGGTATGGCACCCAGAACATTCGCGGATAGCGAGTTTGATCTCACCGGATTTGTCCACAACCCACCGAAAATCGAAAAGCTGTCCATCCTTCGTCATCCGCGTTGGGTGCTTCTTCAGAGCCTCACGGCTTCTCACGTAGTCAACCATGCGAAAGTCCGAGGTGCGGGTCTGGGGTGCGTCCAGTTCATCGAAGACACGCCGGCCAGCCTCAATCCAGCCCTGCCGGTTTCTGGCCCGTCCCAGCTCGATCATCGGCTCAGCGCCGCGCTTGCGCAAAGATTCCAAATAACCCGGTGGCTCATAGTCCGGGTGATACACCGGATAGGTGCGAAGGTTGTCAATGGGCGCAGCGTAGAACTTCGCTTCGGAAAGGTGTTTCGGGGGCAGATTGATACCGGCGACGGGATTCGCCCAGTCCCGAAGCTTCTCCTCCGTCCAGATTCTTGGTGCAGTTGTCAGTTCCTCTTGCTTCAAGTCTGGAGAACGATTTTGTCCGATGAGGGGAACTACCATCGCGATCACGCAAAGCCACCGACTTGCGAGCGTGTTCATTTTGCCTCCAACCGAAGGTTAGGCGTAATTTCTCATAGTCTACAACTCCTGTTGTCCGTCCCACAGGGAGCTGACGCGGAAGATGTCGATAACGTGGAGGGGCGCGAGAGGCCAGGCGGTTTCGGACTCCGGAACCTGACCGAGACCTCAACCCCTCGTCATACTTCTACCGTGTATTCGACGGTGCAGTGTTTATATTGGCTGGTCTGTCGCCAAACCGGACTTATGCCGCTCGCGGGCCAGATACGTAGTCTCCGTGAAGCGGTAGTGTCAACGAGATTGTGTAAACGGGATTCTCGGTTGTCATGGCCTGGCGTGCTCGGGGAAGCGATTTTCCCAGAGGCCCGCACCCGGCGAAAGGCCGCATCTGAGCCACGTGCGGCTGCCGACTCCACTAAGGCCAACGGAAACTTCCTTCTCTGCGTCTCCGCGCCTCGGCGTTGAAAAACCCTCACCGTCTTAGCCGCGGATTGGCCATCCTGCCGGCTGTGTTAACATGCGTTGCATGCCGGGAGTATGGGGTGGCGCGGCTGGCGCGGCGTTTTGTGGCGCGGGTGCGCTCATGGCCTACGCGGTCCGTGGCAGATCATCTACACTATTCGCGCCCTCGGTGTATCGAGGCCCGGCGGCGCGGCGCGCCATTGCTCTCACATTTGACGATGGCCCGAGCGAATCCACACCAGCCCTGCTGCGTATGCTGGCCGATCAGAACGTCACCGCAACGTTTTTTCACTGCGGCGGCAATGTGGATCGCCTGCCGGAGATCGCGCGCGATGTCGCGCGCAGCGGCCACGAGATCGGCAATCATAGCCATACGCATCCCCGGTTCATCTTCCGGACGCCCGATTTCATCCAAGGCGAGCTGGCCCGCGCGCAGGAATCGATCGAGCGCGCCGCCGGCGTCTCCCCGGTCTTGTTTCGCGCTCCGTTTGGAGTACGCTGGCCGGGTATGCGCGAGGCTCAGCGGCGGCTTCGCCTCATGGGCGTGATGTGGAGCGTGATCGGGTGCGATTGGAAGCTCGACGCCCGCGCCATAGTCCGGCGCGTGCTGCCGAAGATCGAGAATGGCGCTATCATTTGTCTGCACGACGGCCGCGAGCTTCAGATCCGGCCCGATGTCGAACCCACCCTCGACGCCGTGCGCCGTCTGCTGCCGATATTGAAGGCTGAAGGATATCGATTCGAAACGGTAAGCCAACTCATATGTCCGACGAACTAATCCAGAGAGTCCGAACGGTAATCGCCAACACGCAGCGCATTCCCATCGAGAAGATCACCATCGATAGCTCGTTTGAAGAGCTGGGGATTGATTCCATGGATGGCGTGAACATACTATTCGCTCTGGAGAACGAATTTGACATCACCATTCCGGATGAGGCGGCCAAGCAAATCCGCAACGTGCGCCAGATGATCGAGGGCGTGGAAAGGCTGATAGCCGGCGGCGCGACGGATACCGCGGCCGTCACTTCGTAGCGCATGCTTCGCGTCGCTGTCACGGGTATCGGCGCTATCTCCGCGCTGGGTCGCACTGTCGAGGAGTTTGGCCGCGCTCTGCGCGAAGGCCGGTCCGGAATTGGCCCGATTCAATCGGCCGATTGCTCTTGCCTCCGCTTCCGGAATGGAGCGGAAGTCGCGGCCTACGACCATCGCCCCTACTTCGATGATAAACGCGCCGACTTCATCGATCGCTTTGCGCAGTTCGCGGTGATCGCGGCGCGTGAAGCCGTGGCCGATGCCGGAGTCGAGTGGTTCCCTGCAGTGCGCGAAAACGCTGCCATCATTACGGGGTCGTGCGTGGGCGGGCAAGCCACCGAGGACGCCGGTTTCCATAGCGTCTACAAGATGGGACAGAACCGTGTGCATCCACTGACCATTCCGAAGACCATGGCCAACGCGGGCGCGAGTCATATTTCAATGGAGTTCGGCATCACCGGGCCGAGCTACACCATTTCTACGGCGTGCTCGTCGGCGTCGCATGCCATAGGCCAGGCGTTCTGGATGGTGCGCTCCGGAGCCGCGCCGCTGGCCATCACCGGCGGGAGCGAGGCGCCGTTCAGCTTCGGCATCTTGAAGGCGTGGGAGGCGCTGCGCGTGGTTTCTCCGGACACTTGCCGGCCGTTCTCGAAAGACCGGACCGGCATGGTCCTGGGCGAGGGCGGCGCTATGCTGGTCCTCGAGCCGCTCGACGCGGCGCGCGCGAGGGGCGCGCGCATTCACGCCGAGATCGTCGGCTTCGGCATGTCCGCAGATGCGTGCCACATCACCCAGCCTTCGGCCGAAGGCGCTGCCCGCGCCATGCGCGCGGCCATCTGCGATGCGCGTCTCATGCCCGAAACCATCGGCTATATTAACGCCCACGGCACCGGTACTCAGGCCAATGATCTTACCGAGACCTCCGCCATTCGCACTGTCTTTGCATCGCACGCCGACCGGCTGGCCGTGAGCTCCACGAAATCCATGCATGGCCATGCCCTTGGAGCGGCGGGCGCGCTCGAGGCGCTGGCTGCAATCCTGGCGCTGCGCGACGGCTTTCTTCCCCCCACCGCGAACTACAACCAGCCCGACCCGGCCTGCGATCTGGATGTCGTGCCGAATGTTTCGCGTGTGGCCGATATCGAATACGCGCTATCCAACTCCTTTGCGTTCGGAGGTTTGAATGCGGTGCTGGTATTTCACCGGCATGGGAGCTAATTCTTTACAAACTTAACGGCGTCCGCTGTCTAAAATGAGGCTGTGGGGAACCTTCCAGCAATAGAGCCAGGCGCCGAGACGACGCGCCGGCGTTTTTACCTCACGTGTATTTACGGACTCTGGGGGTTGGTGACTGCCGCACTGGCCGCACCTGCGCTGGTTTACCTTTTCCTGCCTCCTAAAGTGCGGCGCCAGGCCCAATGGGTGGATGTCGGCGATGTTGCCAGGCTTCAGCTCAAGACTCCGGTTGAATTAGTCTTTCGCAAGAACATGGTGGACGGCTGGAAGATCAGTAGCGAGAAACAAACTGCCTGGGCTGTGAGGGTGTCCGACCAGAAGATCGTGGCCTTCGGCCCGCAGTGCACGCACTTGGGCTGCGCTTATCACTGGGATGAAGCGAAATCGGAATTTCTATGCCCGTGTCACTCTTCCGTTTTTTCCGCCGATGGAGCGGTAATTTCCGGACCAGCGCCGCGCCCGCTTGACCGTTACGAAACCAAAGTGGAGAACGGCAAACTGCTGCTTGGTTCGCTGCACGAATCGTCGAGCCAGGACGCATGAGGCGGAAAGATCGGCTGCTGGATTGGCTGGACCACCGCACAGGCATCGAAACCGCCGTTCGCAATTTCCTCTACGAGCGGATCCCGGCCTCGAGCGGCTGGCACCAGGTTTTCGGCAGCGTGGCGCTGTTCCTGTTTCTGGTGCAGGCCTTCACCGGGGCGCTGCTGGCCTTCAATTATGCACCTACCCCAGGCGATGCGTACAACAGCCTGCGCTACATCCTGGCGGAAGTCACGGGGGGCCGGCTGATGCGCGGCCTGCATCACTGGGGCGCCAGCATGATGATCGTGGTGGTGGTACTGCATATGACCCAGGTCTTTCTTTATGGCGCCTATAAGAAGCCTCGCGAGGCCACCTGGATGGCGGGAGTTGCGCTGCTGCTGCTCACGCTGGCGTACGGCCTCACCGGATATCTGCTCCCCTGGGATAACCGGGCCTACTGGGGCACGGTAGTCACGACGCAGCTTGCCGCCCGCGCGCCGATTTTGGGTCCTTATCTGCTTCGCTTGCTGGGCAGCGAGGGTGAAGTGGGCGTGGTGACCTTCGCGCGCTTTTACGGACTGCACGTGTTACTGTTGCCACCGGCCACTACTCTGCTCATCGCCTTGCACGTGTACCTGGTGCGGAAACATGGCGTCGCGCCGGCGATTGACGATGAATTGCGGCCGCAGAAAAAGTTCTTCCCGGAGCAGGCGTTCCGCGACACCGTGGCGGTCTTCTTCGCGTTTGCGATTCTGTTCGTGATGGCGGTGGCCGTCCGCGTGCCGCTCGAGCAGCTTGCCGATCCCACCGATACGACTTATATTCCGCGCCCCGAATGGTACTTTTTGTTCCTGTTCCAAACGCTCAAGCTGTTTCCAGGTCCGCTCGAAATGGTGGGAGCCGTGGTGCTGCCTGGCCTTGCGGTTCTGGTGCTGCTATTGGTCCCGTTCATTGACCGCGGGCGGGTGCGGCGCGTGACCCAGCGAACTTTCGCCGCGGCGGTCGTTTTTCTGGCACTGCTCGGCTGGACCGGTCTGACCGTGGCCGCCGTCGCCACCACGCCCAAACCAGTCGTGGCCGCTATCGACTTCTCGCAGCCCACCGACTGGATGCAGCTCTCGCCCGTTGAGATGGCCGGCATCGGCTACTTCCGCCAGGAAAACTGCGCCAGTTGCCACACGGTTGGCAGAGGAAACCCAAAAATCGGGCCGGACTTGGCCGACGGGGGCATCCACAAGACGGCCGCGTGGATGATCCAGCATTTCAAACGCCCCGCCGCCATGGTGCCCGGCAGCGCTATGCCTGCCATTCAGTTGAGCGACGCGCAATTGAACACCCTGGCCGCGTTTCTGCTCAAGCTCAATGCGCGGAATGCAGAAGCGCTGCAATTGGCCCCGGACTTCGCCGTGGAGGGGGCGCTCATCTATCAGAAAAACCAATGCGGCTCCTGCCACGCTGTCAATGGAGTGGGTGTAAAGCTAGGGCCGCCACTCAATGGCCTGAAACGCCGCCGCTCGCAAGAGTGGGTCGAAAAGCACTTCCGGAATCCACAAGCGCTCTCCCCCGGCAGCATCATGCCGGGCTACAGATTTTCGCCGTCGGACATGCAGACGATGGTTTCGTATTTGTTCGTGCTACAGGACTAAGAGAATCGCCCTTGGCCCCCAGCGTTTGGGTGGCGGCCGGCATTCGTCAAACCAGCGCCTGTGTCGAGTGAATTCCCGCTGAGTGCAGCGCCGTCGCCATCTTTTCGAGGGCCGTTTTATGGATCTGGGAGACGCGGCTCTCGTTGATTCCCATGATCCCGCCGATTTCCCTCATCGTCAGTTCCTTGGTGTAGTACAGGAGCACGACTTTCTGGTAGCGCTCGGGCAGCGTTTTTACCGCGACTGACAGCACCTGGCGCAGCTGCTCGCGCGCGCACATGTTGTCCGGCTGGCTTTCGTGGGAGGCGGGAAATTCGGGCGTGTTGGTGGAATCGCGGTCGGAACCATAGCTGGAGGCCGACATCAGGCCCACAGTCCGCAGTTCCAGGACCATGCGCCGCCAGCGGTCCACTCCCACGCCCATTTTCTGGGCGATCTCGGCCTCGGTGGGCGTGCGCTTCAGTTTGTCGCAGAGTTCGCGCGTGATGGCTTCCACCATTTTCTGCCTCTTGCGCAGGTCGCGCGATGCCCAGTCGAGCTGGCGCAGGCTGTCCAGGATAGCGCCTTTGATCCTGTATTTGGCGTAGCTGTGGAAGACGACTTTCTTGTCAGGGTTGTACTTGTTGGCGGCATCAAACAGGCCCATCACGCCGGCATGGACGAGATCATCGAGGTCCACATGCACGGGCAGGTTTTCATGCACTCTCACGGCAATCGCCTTCACCAGCTTGAGGTGATCCAGCACGATCTGGTCGCGCACGGTATTTGAAATTTTGCTCCGCCGCCGTGACACTGGTAGAACTCGCGTTTTCATCACGTTGATTGGCATGTTGTTTTGGCCCGCGCTTTCGCCGGTTTTGCTTTCCGCTGCTGCCCTGCACTGTCTATAGTGCAAGGGCGGGGCCAAGGAACTACATCCGGGAAATCACTTAGATTCAATATCGCAACGGGTAAGTGCACAACCGCCGTTTCAAAGTGGTACATGCTGCGGACCGGGCCGGTGTTCCAGGATGGGATGCGTGTGCCGCTTTGCAGCACCGACCGACCGGCATGCCTCGCTCCGCCCCGGCGCTGCGGGAATCCCGCCGCGGAAGTCCTGTAAACCCAATTGATCGGGTGGAGATTATCCGGACTTGTTACTGGAATTTAATGAGGCCAACGAGGCTCCGGGCGCAACTTCCCCGCTTATTCCGCCTTTTTAGACAGGGAGGAGGATACAGTACATGAAACGCTTCTGCTTTTTACTTGATTGGCACGGGACTGATGATCATCAGCCTCGGCGCGCAAGAGATGCAGAAGCGCAGAGAGAATTAGCAGGACCGCATCTCTCAGGGCGTGCAATCAGACGAGCTGACGGCCGGCGAAACCGCCAACCTCGAGCACAAAGAAGCGCGCGTGAACCGCGAAATCCGCCGCGACCGCGCCCAAAATGGCGGCACGCTGACTCCTAAACATCGACGGAAGGTTAACCGCCAGCAGAACCGCCTGAGCCGCCAGATCTATCGCGGCAAGCATAACGGACGCAAGCAATAGGGCGGGCGTAGGCGCCGGATCGGGCCAGCCAACCGGCGCACGGTGCAAGCGGTACGCGGTGATAGGACCGCCACATAATGTTGGTCATACTAGGTGTTTTTTGGAGGTTCACTTGACGGAATGCGACGGGCCATGTCCGACTCACGAGACAACTTGTCTTTCTTGGTGCAGCAATTCCTAGTCCCCCGGGGAAGCCTGATCGTTGGCCTCGGGCTTATGGTTTGGATAGCGGATCTATTTCAGGCCTCCACGCCGACTCTACGAGCATTTGGAGAAGCGCTCGGGGCTATTACAGCCCTGTCTGCTGCGTTCGCGGGGGGGTACAGCATACAGCGGATCTGGCCCTGGACCTATAGCGCCGGGCGAATCGTGTGGATTTTACCGGTATTCTTTCTCTTGTTTGGCCCACTCTATCCTGTTGCCTTTACTCTCTTGGCGTGGTCGCGGCGCATAGGTGCTCCGCGAGCCTTCAGAAGGATGCGGCGACCACGGGAATGACATTCAAGGAACGTAGCGACGGCGCGGGTGAACTGGCCTGACACTCACGTCCCGACCGCGTTTTTACAGATGCCTTAACGGCGCCAGCGGCCGCGGCTGTCGCGCCACTCATGGCGGCGGTACCCGCGGTATTCATAGCCGCTGCGCCAGTACGGACGATAGCGGTATGAATAGCCGTAGCGGTACGGATAAACGTAGGCTGACCCGGCGTACGGGTACACAGGATACGCCGGGTACGGGTTGTAGTAAACCGGCGGCGGAGGCGCGGGATAAGCCGGGTAGCCGTAGACCGGGCCGCCAATGAATACGCCGAATCGCACGGCGGCATTCGCTCGCGGCGGCGGGATCAGCAACATCATGGCGCACAGCATAAACGCTGGGATTCCGATCTTCTTTAGCATCGTTCCACCCTCCGTGCTTTTCGACGTATCGCGAAGGTTCCTCAGTTTCAACGAAGATATTAAAGCACATTCACGAAAGTGAAGGTGCGTTCCCGCACACGGTGGCTATTGTGTCGTGTGGCGTCGCGAAATGTGTGGGGCGGCACAAATGGGGGGCGTGCCAGGCGCTTCGGGACTTAGCGCCAGGCTTTGGACAGCGGCTGGAGGCTGGTCACTAACTGGATGCCGAATACGTTGTCTCGCGTTCCGGAGGCTTCGGCCGTTTTCAGCCACTCGTATCCCACTTTGAGCAACTGCCAGCGATTCGGGCGGAAGCCGACGGCCAATTCGTAGGATTGGCGGTTGGGCGCGAACGTTTCATCGGTAAGCTCGGTGAGATCTTCGAGTTGGTTATTGCGCTGCCAGCCCGCGCGCAGGGCAAGATAGGTGCGCGCGTTCAATACCGTCTTCAACTCCGCGTAGGCAAACGATGGGGTGGGAGAAATGCGGAAATTGGGATAGTTGAAGCGAAACCACTGCCATTCCCCACTGGTACTCCAGCGTCCACGCGCCCACTGAACATCGAGTCCAGTGCCTGTGGCTGGGAAGTTCCGTACACTTTGTCCGGCCGGCAGAAATGGAGCGACGGCACGATCCAGAAACGGCCCGCGAAAGGCGGAAACCCCCACGCGGAAGCCCTGTACCAGCGTATATCCGGCGCCGGCGGTCCACTGCGCGTGCTGGCTTCCCGATAGCAGGCTTTGCGGATTGGCCGGGGAACTGTTGGTCAACTGAAATCTTCCGTCAATCTTATGTGTGGAAAGATCGAGCTCGATTCCCGGCAATCCGTAGAGCGTTACGGGCGTCAAGCCTTCCTTGGAAGCACTTGATCCGCCGCAGTGATAATTTACCGATGTGGCGTATTCATTTCCGTAAATGATGTCATCACCGCTGCAGGGTAATTGATCGGAGCGAAGGTTCAGATAGCTTACATAACTGAACGGCTGATCGAGGAGGGGGTTATCGGCGTCATCATAGTGAAGAGGGAAGGAGCCGAAGGCGGAACTCAATTGGCCCACTTTGACCAGTACGGTGGCTTTTTTGAACGTGCGGGTATACCCGAGGAATGCCTGTACCACTTGAGCCTTGAACTCGTGCTCCGATTCATAGGCGTCGTAATAAGAGAACGGTGTGGAGCGTAAGTCAATGGAGGAATAGACAAACCAATGTGGGCCAAGCTTCAAACTGGGATAGAGCACACCGTGAAAACCGGCGGCAATAGGACTGGCCGCGGGGTCTCCTGTCTGCAAGCGATGTGTATACAGCGCTCCGCCGGTAAGGGTAACTGGCATTGAGAGGCCGGCATTGGCTTCCTGCGCCGGCACCGGAATACGCAGCGCCGTCAGCAGAAACAATGTGAGAGAGTAGCTACGCGCTGACATAGGTTTCCTTGTGGACGTTCTCAGGAGCGGCTGGGACCGGCAATCGGAGTGTAAACCAGAAGGTGGAACCCTCTCCCGGCCGGCTCTTCACTCCGATCGCGCCACCCATGCGCTCGACCAGTTCCTTCGAAATAGCGAGCCCCAGACCGGTGCCCCCGTAGCGACGCGTGAAGGAGCCGTCAGCCTGGACAAATTTTTCAAAAATCAACGCAAGTTTGTCCTCAGCGACACCAATCCCGGTGTCTTCAACGGCGATACGGAGCGATACTTCCCTATTCGTTCCCGCCTCGCAATCCACACTGACCGTGACATGCCCATGGTGCGTGAATTTCAGGGCATTCGACAATAAGTTAATCACCACCTGGCCGATGCGGTTAGCGTCGCCAATGAGGTCCGGGGGAATGTCCGGCGCATAACGAGCATCCAACTCGATACCCTTCTCCTTGGCCTTTGGCGCGAAGAGGCCGACGATGTGCCCGATATTCCCGCGCAGATCGAACGGCTCCAGATGGATGGCCATCATGCCGGCTTCGATCTTTGAGAAATCGAGCACATCGGCCAGGATGGCCATGAGGGACTGCGAGCATTCCTGCACGGCTTCGGCGCACTCTCGTTGTTCCGTACTCAGTACGGAGTCGAGCAACAGCGCGTTCATCCCTATAACACCATTCATGGGGGTGCGAATCTCGTGGCTCATATTGGCCAGAAATTCGCTCTTGGCATGGTTGGCGGCTTCGGCGGCGACTTTTGCGCGCTGCAATTCTTCCGACGACCGCCGGACCGACTCGGCGGCGCGGTTCAGCGCTTCGGCAAGCAAGTTGATCTCGCGCGTGGGGGAGTTGACTGGCAGGTCGGCGGGCAACTGGCCGGTTTGCTCGCTCTGCCGGAGCCGGGCCACGAAATCCCGAATCGGCTTGATCACAGCCCGGGAGGCCAATAGCGCGAGAAAACACGCCAGCAGAGTCCCGGCGGTTCCGACTATGGCAAACGGACGCGCAAACCCAGAAGTCACTTGGCGCACCGCTCGGTCCAACGAGTAAAGCATGAGCAACTTATATCTGGCGCCCAAGGCGGCATGCTGCAATGGCAGCGCGAGGTAGGTCTCTCCGTTGAGCTTCAGTTCGCAGCCGCCAGCGTCCTCCACACACTTCCTGGAAAGCTGCCGTGCGATTTGAGCGTGTAATGGCTGAGGCAATGTGCTGCGCACCAGCTTGCCGTGATCGATCAACGCAATGTCGCCGATGGCATCCAGCAAGCTCAGATCGAATCGCTTGCCAATTGCAAGGCGGCCAATGGGTTCCCCATTCAGGTTAATCGGCACCGGCTCCAGCTCGTATAGCAGGCCGCCGACTTCCACGAGCGAGGGTTGCGCCGGAATGCTCGCGAGAGCGTCGGAGTGAGCCGCCTGACCGTCACGCAGCTCCAGCGCCGCGATCATCCGGTCCTGGGAATCACCGATAGCCATAAAATCGTACCCAACCAAGCTATGCAACTCCTTCAACTGCTCTTCGATGGTTAGCTGCGCCTGGCGACGAAGTTTGCTATCTTCGCTGATCTCATGCAGTAATCCGATCGATGCCTTCAACCCCGCGTTCTCAGTCAGCAAGGAGGCCACTTGAGCCGTGCGCTGGTGATTACCCTCATTCATCCGGTCCAGCAATGCCTCCGAGGTGTGGACAAACCGCTTGATTCCGTCCCGCATCTTTTCCCGCAGAACGACATTCAATCCAATAAAGATGAAGGTCAAGACCAGGCCGAGCGGCAGAAGGGAGATCAGAAACGCACGGGTGGCCAGCGAGAGGTTGCGGATCAAGGGTTTCGCCCCTCGTCACGGATGGGAATGGGCAGGAGTACATCAGTCGAGGAGTCCGAAGATATTTGAACCGTCTTTCGAAAAAAGCCGGCGTTCATATGCCAGGCGACGAGCTTGTAAGTGCCGGGTGGAACGTCTTGCAAAGAAAACGTTCCATCTTCGCCGGGCTGCGCGTACCAGCGGTTTGGAACGACAACGATGGCGGCGTACATGTTCGGGTGGAGGTGACAGTACACCTGCACAATTCCGGGCTCGTCAAACGTCACAATCCGGGTTTGTCCCGCGGGATAGTAACCCAAATCGAACTTCTTTGCGCCGGAGAGAGAGAATACGTTGTGGAAAACCGGATCTGCGTTTGGAAAAGAGACGGTTGACCCAACCGGGACCGCCAGGAGGCGTGGCGCGAATTGCTGGCCTTGTTGCTGTAATTCCACCCGAACAGGCTTGCCGGCGTCGGACGAATTGCCTTCCAGAAATACGACCAGCTCGCTGTATTCGTTGACTGGCTGGGAGGTGGCGCGATCAGGAGCCGTCGACATGCCGCGCAATTGGTAAACCGGCAAGGTTACCCGCTTCTTAGTGAGTTTCCTGGTAACTATGACACGGCCATTCAACTCGGCCGCTATGCTCTTTGACCCAAGATGGCCATCGAGAAGCAAGACAAGAGCCGGAATTGAGAGTAACTTCGTCATGTCGAGTCTCCCAAGGGCACGTCGACTGGGCAGCGCAGCTCGCCGCAGATTCTTCCGCCCTGAATTGGAAGGATATTGCGGTGGCACAACTTAAGTGCGCGCGTCAGGCGTTGTGCACCAAAGCCTGTGAAGTCATGTTAACGTACTGAGTTCCCGGTAAACCAGTTATCCTTGATTAACGCGACTATAATAGCTTTGGTTTATTCGACTAACTACGAAGGCGAAAACTAAGCGATGTCAATTGCGGGAGGCGTGAAGAGCAAATATGGCCAGCTTGGTTTTGTGCTGGCGGGATCGCATACCTGCTTGCCTTTGATACGATCAAATCTGATGCGATTCCTGTTTGCCGGCGTTGGAGCCTTGCTCCTGGCCATCCATCTGCCAGTCGTAGCCGCTGACTTCAGCCGTGGGGATGACCGGCTGGGGGTCGCTGCGCCGCCGCTCAATCTGAAGCACTGGCTGCACTCGCCACCACTCGAGATGCAGGCGTTGCGTGGCAAAGTCGTCCTGCTCCGCTGGTGGACTGAAGGTTGCCCGTACTGTGTGGCGACTGCGCCGGCACTCCATCAACTCGACCGCAAATACGGCAGCCGTGGGCTCGCCGTGATTGGAATATTTCATCCGAAACCGGCCGGAGATTGGAGCCCTGAGCGGATGCGCACAGCAAGCGATCGCCTCGGACTCACTTTCCCGGTGGCGCTCGATGGGGACTGGTCCGCGCTGCGGCGCTGGTGGCCGGAGCTCGAAATACGCGGATGGACTTCGGTTTCGTTTGTAGTCGATCGCAAAGGCGTCATCCGTTATGTACACCCAGGCGGGGAGTTTCACGAAGGCCAACGGGGCGGGGAGAGTCATAGGCGTTGCGAGCGGGATTACAAAGAGATCGAACAGGTCATAAGCCGCTTGCTCGGTGAATAGCTCTCTATGCGTAACCCGCTGTCTTCCTGTTGATCTCTCAAGAAGACCGCAGCCGCCAACCAGAAGGGCTACGGAAGCCTTCTGCAATCCCTCGCGCCCGAGTCATATGTGTTGCCGGGCTTGACATTGCGGCCGAAATCGCGCATCGTTTCCCTTCTATACCAGCATGGCACGCTCAGTCGAACGCTTTGCGGCCGTCGTGCTCGCAAGCGTTCTTACGACCCCTTTAGCGACCGCCGCCGAGCAGTGGCTGAAGCTGACGTCATCACACTTCGAGCTCTACACCACGGCGGGAGAAAAAAAGGGCCGCGAGGCGCTTCTCTTCTTCGAGCAAGTGCGCGATTTTTTCGGGAGACTGCGTGCGAACGCCAAGCCGGTCACGAACGCACCGGTGCGTATCATTGCGTTCCGCTCCGATAAGGAATACAAGCCCTACCGGATCAGTGAGTCGGCCGACGCGTTCTATCTGGATGGCTACGATCGCGATTACATCGTCATGCGCGGCATCACCGAGGAGAGTTACCCCATCGCCGTGCACGAATTCACGCATCTGCTGATCCAGCACTCGGGGATCGAGATTCCCATCTGGTTCAATGAAGGTCTCGCCGATGTGTACTCGTCGATGAGGCCGCTGGGCAAGAAGGTGTTGGTCGGTTCGCTGATTCCGGGACGCTTTTATTCATTACAGCAAAGCAAGTGGATACCGCTCGACGCGCTGGCCGCGGTGGATGCGAAGTCACCCTACTATAACGAGAAGGCCCGTGCGGGCATCTTCTACGCGGAAAGCTGGGCGTTAGTGCACATGCTGTTCCTCTCCGGCCAGTACCGGGAACATTTCAATAAATTTCTCATGGCAATGTCGTCCGGACTGTCCGCCAGCGCCGCGTTTTGGCAGACCTACGCGAAGACCACTGCGCAAGTGCAGCAGGACCTCGAACAGTACATGCATGGGACGAAATTCAGTGGCATGCTGTTCGACGTGAAGCTGGAAAAATCGGCGGAAGAGCCGGATATCGAACCGGCGCCCGCGCTCGAATCCGGGATGGTGCTCGCCGATCTGCTTTCGCTGACGGGCAAAGCCGACGCCGCGAAGGAGGCCTACGAGAGCCTGGCCCAAGCGTATCCAAAGAGCTGGGAGGTGGAATCGGGCCTCGCGGAGCTGGCGTGGCGCGAAAAGAATCCCGCAGAAGCGAAGAAGCATTTCGCACGGGCCGCCGAGCTGGGCAGCACCAATCCGCGGCTTTATTACGACTACGCCACAGTCCTTGAGCAAGTGGATGGGAAGGACAGCTCGGCCATCCCGATGCTCAAAAAAGCCGTCGAGCTGGATCCGGAATATCAGGAAGCACATTACTACCTGGCATTCTGCCTGATGAGCGATGGCAAGTATGAGGACGCTGTAGATCAGTTCAGAAGGGTCAAGCACATTAAGATCGAACAGGCATTCTCGTACTATCACGCAATTGCCTATGCCGATTACCAGTTGGAAAAATGGGACGACGCACAGAAGGCCGCGGAAGGCGCGCGAAAATATGCGCGGCAGTTACAGGACATCGCCTCAGCGGAAGACATGCTGCGCGCGCTGAGCCAGGATCGGGAGCGGCGCGCGATGATCGCTCAGCAGATGGCTGCGCTGGCTGGGGAGCAAACGCCGCCTCATAGAGCTGGTGAACCGGCAGCCGCGCCTGAAAAGCCCAGGCAGCTGATCTCTCGAATCGACGGTCCAGGTGTAGCGCCGGCAAGGCCTTCAGTGGTGGGTACCCTCCGAGCGGTGGATTGTCTGGGGAAAATGGTTCGCATCCATATCACAGCCGCGGGCCAGAAGCAGGTGGCGCTGGCGATTACCGACCCCGAACGCGTGGCAGTCAGAGGCGCGGAGGGTGGAACCGTCGATCTGGCGTGCGGCCCGCAGAAGGGCAGACTGGTGATCGTGGAATACCAGAACCGGCAGGATACCAGGCTGGGGACGGTGGGAGATGTGGGCTCGATCGAGTTTCAATGAGGATGCCACGCCAGTGGTGTGGGTGCTCAGCCTTCCTGTAGCTTGCGCGTAACGCGCCGTACGGCCGCGCGGGGACTGATGCGCACCGACTGAACGCCAATCTTGTTCATCAAGCCCGGAATAACGATCACCTTGCCCTTGAGGAAACCGCGATAGCCGATCCGGGCCACTTCGCTCGCCGTCATCATGCCCATAGGTGATGATTTTATCAGACGGATGTGTTCCACGTGGGCGCGTCGCTGGAAATCTGTGGCCGTCGGGCCGGGGCATAGCGCGGTGGCGGCGATGCCGGTGCCGCGCAATTCGTTGGCGATGGCTTCGGTGAAAGACAGCACGAACGCTTTGCTGGCGTAATAAATCGACATCAACGGGCCGGGCTGAAAAGCGGCGGTGGACGCAACGTTCAGGATGCCACCCGATCCCCGCCTGCGCATGTCCTGCAGATAAAGTTTGGTCAGGTGTACGAGCGAAACCATGTTGACCTGCATCATGTCGAGTTCGGTTTGCAGGTCCGTCTCCACGAAGGCGCCGCCCGTGCCGAACCCGGCATTATTCACCAGGTAATCTATGGCCAGCGACGCGCGCTCGGTCTCGCGGTAAATCTCGGCGGGCGCGATGGCGCGTGAGAGATCGGCGGCGATGACTTTCGCGGAAACTTTGAAACTGGATTGCAACTGGCTCGCGATTTGGTTGAGCCGGACGAGGTCGCGCGCAACCAGCACCAAGTTTGCCCCGTCGGCCCCAAAGCATTTGGCCAGCTCGTATCCGATGCCGGACGACGCTCCTGTGATCAATGCCGTTTTATCCATGTGGAAATGGTACAACTCAGGGAATGTCTTCTGAAGCGGTGGAACGCCGGACGTTCAGCGCGCGCCTGGATTGCCACTATCTGCTCCGCCCCACGGCGGATGTAGATGGATCGACGCTGCTGGTTGCGGCGCTGCACGGATTCGGTTCGAATCCCGAGGTGATGCTGCGACTGACGGAAGGGTTGCTTGGTCCGCGGCCGGTGATCGCCGCCATTCAGGCGCCCAGCCAGTTTTTCCTCTCACAGCACGCGAATGATGTGGGCTACTGCTGGGCCACGCACAAGCATTCGGATGAATCGGTCCGTTTGCATCACGAGATGCTGCTGCATGTTCTCGACGAAGCCGGTCGTAAGTACGGAATTCCCCCGGCACGCAGGTTGCTAATAGGTTTTTCGCAGCCAGTTGGGATGAACTATCGCTTTGCGGCGACGCACCCTGAGGCGGTGCGCGGCGTGATCGGCATCTGCGGCGGCGTGCCGAAGAACTGGGAGGACGGCCCATACCGCCAGGTTTCGGCGGCGCTGCTGCACATCGCGCGCACGGAAGATGAATTTTATCCCCTTGCGGTGACGGAGAAGTACGCCGAGCGCTTGCAGTTGCGCGCAAAGGATGTGGAGTTCCACATGATGGAGGGCGCGCACCGCTTTCCATCGAAAGCCGGGCCGCTGGTGGAGAAATGGATAGAGCGGGTGATGGGAGTTACGCAGGACCGCCACGGGCCCCCATGACATGCGTTTCGGTTAGTCGCTGTGTCGCCGAGCCCGCTTCAGACGAGATCGCAATGGCCCCGCTTTGGATTATGCTTCTCTCGCCCCGTCCTGCAAAAACGTACGCAACCGGTGGCTGCGGCTGGGGTGGCGGAGCTTGCGCAGGGCCTTGGCTTCGATCTGCCGGATGCGCTCGCGGGTGACCGCGAAATTCTGGCCGACCTCTTCGAGCGTGTGCTCGCTGCCGTCTTCCAGGCCGAAGCGCATCTTAATGATTTTTTCTTCGCGGGGAGTGAGGGTCTTCAATACTTGCGCCGTCTGCTCGCGCAGGTTGAGGTTGATCACGGCTTCGGACGGTGAAATTCCGGAGCGGTCGATGATGAAATCGCCCAGGTGCGATTCGTCCTCTTCACCGATCGGTGTTTCGAGCGAGATGGGCTCCTGAGCGATACGCAGCACCTTGCGTACCTTGGATACCGGCAGCTCCATGCGCTCGGCCAGTTCTTCGTTGGTGGGTTCGCGGCCCAGTTCCTGAATGAGCTGCCGCGAAGTGCGGATCAGCTTGTTAATGGTTTCGATCATGTGCACCGGGATGCGGATGGTGCGTGCCTGGTCCGCAATGGCGCGCGTGATGGCTTGCCGCACCCACCAGGTTGCGTAGGTCGAAAACTTGTAGCCACGGCGGTACTCGAACTTGTCGACCGCCTTCATGAGGCCGATGTTGCCTTCCTGAATCAGATCGAGGAACTGGAGCCCGCGGTTGGTGTAGCGCTTGGCAATCGAAACCACCAGGCGCAGATTGGCTTCAATCAATTCCTTTTTCGCGACTTCGGCTTGCTGATCGGCTTTGGTGATGATCAGGTAGGTGCGCCGCAGTTCCGTGGCAGGGGCGCCGTATTGTTCCTCGAGTTGCTGCATGCGCTGCATATGCGCACGCTGTTCGCGCCGGAGATCTTTGAAACCATTGACGCGCGCCGCGTTGGCTGACGCGCCCGGCAGTACCTCCAGCTTCCTTTGAATGCGCGCCATTTCGCGCTCTACCGGCTTCACTTCCTCCACCGCGCAGCGGATGCAATCGATGAGGTGCCGCAGAACGATACCTTGGAACTTGATGGCGCGTAGCTGGCGGCCGATCTTGACCGTCAGGCGGCCCAGTTCCCAGCGCAGGCGCCGATGCTGCTTGGGTTTGATGCCGCGCGGCACGGCCATCAGCTTCTGGCGGCCCTGCTGCACTTTCCGGTACAGCTTTTCCACCTCGTCAACCGCGCCCAGGAACTCCCGCTTCATTTGCTCGAGAGTTTCATCAGTGACGAGCGGATCGGAAATCTGCACCAGATCGCGCGAGGCCATGGCGCCGCGTTCAACCTCTTCTCCCATGCCGATGATTTTCTGGATGACCAGCGGCGACCGTGACAACGCCTTGAGGACAACCGTCTGGCCGCGCTCGATTCGCTTGGCGATCTCCACTTCGCCTTCGCGCGTGAGCAGTGGGACCGCGCCCATTTCGCGCAGATACATGCGCACGGGGTCGTTGGTCTTATCGCCGACAGGGGCCGGAACGAGGTCGAGATCAAGGAACTCGTCCGTTTCCTCGATCTTCGGGTCGAGCTTCGGCTCTTCGAGAATCTCGATGCCGGCCACATCGAGGCCCGTAAGAAGTTCGTCGAGATCCGCCCCACCATTGAGTTCGGTCGGCAGCAGTTCACTGACTTCGTCGTACAGCACGTAGCCTTTTTCTTTGCCCATGGTCATGAGCCGAGCGAGGCGGTCGTATTTGTCCTCTACTGCCACTTGGAGCCCCGGTCTCCGCGTTGCCCTGAAACTAATCTTTCACATTGTACAACGCAGCGCCTGCCAAAATCGCCTTTCGAGCTCCAAAATCACTAACCCCTGTCTATTCGCGAGAGTTCTGCGCTCAAGCGCAGGGCCTCGGGAAAATTGCCATCGCGCTCGGCTGCCCTCACCTGCGCCTTGATCGCCGCGCGCTCCGTATCGCGCTGCGCACTCTCTAAAGTAAGTAGGCAGGCCTCCCCTTGTTCTAGCGAAAGGACTTCGCTATCTGTTTCATCGGCAAGTACGGCGGAAGCCAACAGGGTGCGGTCGTTTTCTTCCAGGCGGGCGTCCAAGTCGCTGAACATGACGGTGTTGCCGGCCTCGTCGAGCGCAAACACCGCTTCGAAAATACGGCGCGTCGAAAACTGAGCCAGCGCGGGCATCCGTTTGAGCCGCGGCAAAAGGTGCGAACGGGCGTCGGCATTGACCAGGACCAGGTTTAACAGGATGCGCTCGACGGCCCGCACTGGCTCGGCGGCGTGTCGCACGGTTCTTTCGCGCCGCTCGGCCGCGGCTTTCCGGAAATTTTCCAGCACAGGTCCGGGGTCCACACCCAGATAACCAGCGACGTCGTTCACTACGGCGAGCCGCTCGAGCTTGTCGGACAGGCGCTGTATGCCCGGCAGCAGAAATTGAAAGCCGGCCACGCGGCCTTCGGCGGTGCGCATGTCGAACTTGCCGCGCGCGCGGTCGGCCAGCCAGTAAAAATAGTTCTTGGCGGCATCCAGCTTTGCCCGGTACGCTTCGGAGCCGCGCTGCTTGCAGTATTCATCCGGATCGAGTCCCCCATCCAGCTCCACCATACGTACGTGCATGCTTTCATCCAGCAGCATGTTGATGGATCGCTCCGCTGCGTTGGCGCCGGCGGCGTCGGGATCGAAGTTCACCACGATCTTCTCCGAATGCCGCTTCATGGCCTGCACCTGCTGCGATGTGAGCGCCGTGCCGCAGCTTGCCACGACTTCATGCACGCCGGAAGCGTAGACGCCGATGACGTCCATATAGCCCTCTACCAATACGACGCGGTCGGTCTGGCGGATGCCTTGCTTTGCGCGGTGAAGATTATAGAGCAGGTAGCTCTTGCGATAGATGGGCGTTTCGGGAGAATTGAGATACTTGGCCTGCTCGCCGGGATCGAGCGCGCGCCCCCCGAAGCCGATGATTTTCGCCGATTCGTTGTGGATGGGGAACATCAGGCGATGACGGAAGCGATCGTAGAAGCTGCCATCGTCGCGCTTGAGCACCAGGCCCGAGGCCTCCATCTGCTCGCCGGTGAAGTTGTGCTTTTCAAACAGGCGGACCAGGCCGCGTCCGGAGCGCTCGGCGTATCCGAGTCCGAATTCGGTAGATATCTCCGGCGCCACACCGCGGCGCTCCAGGTATTCGCGCGCTTCGGTCCCCACCCCGCCCTTCAGATTCGTGTGAAACGCTTCTTCCGCCAGTTCGTGCATCTGGTAGAGCGCGGCGCGCAGTTTGGTTTCAGGATCGGAGTACTCCGAGCGCCTGGGCATGGGAATGCCGTGCCGCTCGGCCAGCAGCTTCAGCGCCTCATAAAAGCTAATGCGCTCCATTTCCATCACGAATTTCAGCACGTCGCCCGCCGCGCCGCACCCAAAACATTTGTAGAACTGATGGCCCGCATGCACGGAAAACGAAGGCGTCTTTTCGTTGTGGAACGGGCAGAGCCCGCTATAGCGCGACGGCCCCGCTTTGCGCAGCCGGACATATTCCTGGATGACCTGGACGATATCGACGGAGGACTTGAGCTGCTCGACGAAGTCCATGGGGGCTCTGGTTATTATCGCTGAACCGGGAGGCGGAGGAGGGGCCATCATCCTCGCTAATGGCACCTGCTGGGTGAAATCACGGGAACGTTCCACGTGGTAACGACAAACGTGTAGCGTGGGGCTACGCCGTTTTGTGGCGGAGACCCGCGGTTTCTTGCTACGGATGGAAATGCCGCAGGTCCCCGCAAAAAACGCGTGGCCCTGCGATACCCTAGGTTGTCTCTATGCGTATTACGGCCATCGAAACGATCCATTTGTCACGCGGAATCACGGTGCATGCCGGACCCGTCCGCTGGCTGTGGGTCCGCATCCACACCGACACCGGCCTCGTGGGGCTCGGGGAAACCTATCCACGGCCAGAAGTGGAGTCTGCCATCATACATCGCGCGCTCGCGCCGGTGCTTCTCGGGCGCGATCCTTCGGCGATCGACCGTCTTTGGGCCGACATGTTTCAGGCGGTCTGCTACAGCGGCTGGGCGGGAGCGGAGATGCGCGCCATCAGCGCGGTGGACATTGCGTTGTGGGATTTGGCGGGGAAGGCCGTGGGCGTGCCCGTTTACCAGTTGCTGGGCGGTGCGTCGCGGGCGTCCATTCGCACCTACAACACCTGTTACGATCACGTCGACTTTCTCACCGAGCCGGTGAAGCTGGCGCGCGAGCTCTCCCGCTCCGGCATTCGCGCCATGAAGATCTGGCCCTTCGACGGCGTGGCGCGAGACACCGGCGGGCAGTTCATCACCGCCGCGCAGATGCGGCAGGGAATCGAGCCGCTGCGGCTGATCCGCGAAGAGTTCGGCGATTCCATGGACGTGGCCATGGAATTCCACGGTTACTGGAGTCTGCCTTGTGCCATCCAGATTGCGCAGGCGCTCGAACCCTACGCGCCCATGTGGCTGGAAGAGATGTTGCCGCAGGACAACCTGGCCGCCTACGCAGAGCTGGCACGCGCCACGCGCCTGCCGCTCTGCCTCAGTGAGCGTCTGATGACGCGCTGGGGCTTCCGCGAGCTCATCGAAAATCGCGCGGCACGGATCATCATGCCGGATATCAGCTGGTGTGGCGGGATCTCGGAGGCGAAGAAAATCGCGACTATGGCGGAGACGTACTATCTGCCGGTGGCGCCGCACAACTGTGGCGGGCCGGTACTGCACATGGCGTCCGCGCATCTGGCGGCGAATCTCCCGAACCTGCACATTCTCGAAACCGTGCGGCGGCATTATCTGGAGGAGTATCGCGGCATTGTGACTAATACGCTGGCGGTAATGGATGGCGCGGTGCCGTTGCCGCCGGGGCCGGGTTTGGGTATGGAGTTGGAGGCTGGGGTGCTCGCGCGGACCGACGCGGTGGTGGAGCGGAGTGATGCGTAGTTCCGGCGGGTCCAGCTGGCCGGGAGGCCGGCTGCGGGCAGGGATGCCCGCCCTACAGAAACCGGTGGGATTTCGGCCGCACTACACGACTGGGTGGTCAGTTCAGGAAACCGGCGAGAGTTAGGAAAGCGGCGCTGGTGAGAGTGAAGCCCGCCAACTGCACGGCGATTCGACCGCTTGGAGAAACTTGCACCGGATTTGGTTCGCGGACCTGCCACATCACGCCGCGTAAGCGGTCTTCAAGCGTGCGCAAAGCATGAGTCAGTATTTCCAGCGACTTCACGCAGCCGAGCGGGTCAATGATCATTAAAAGGCCGAGGTAAAGAAGCGGGCCGGTAAACCACAGTCTGACGAATATCGGCCCGGCGGCTTCCATAAGTTCTAGATTCTACCATCCCGCCCGCAAGACAAAACGGATGCATGGCTCAATGCCGCGTCCACAAGTCCCTGCGGATGACGCCAGCAATGGCCGCTGGAATTGCCGATCATGTCTGGACCGTGCGGGAATTGCTGGCGTGAAAATATAGCGGTATGATTCCGATAGTTGAGTAAAGCCACACGCCAATTCGTTCGCACATTCCTTTGATGGCTTTTGTGTGCTGCGTCATCCTCGACGGAGTGAGGGGAGAAGTGGCAATGTCCGGCTATCGTGACGTCGGGGTTGGAACGCAGACGGAACCTGGTCATTTTCAGGGTCCCAATCCCTAGCTTTGGCCATGGATTGCTGGATTAGTCCTCTTTCAGGGCGCACTGATTGTGGCTCTCCTTCGCCTGCGTGATGCGAGCCATTCGCAATCCCTGTTCTCTGGCAAACCAATTCCGTGGTCAGGGACACAGATTTAGCGCACTACCCGCCTATTGGTAGTGTCCTAAGGACACTACCCGCCTATTTGACAATGTTCCCCCGCGATTTCTAGAATTTAGCTTAAGGATTGTCTTCGAGCTCTGATTCAGGGGCGATGCGAAGCAGGTTGGCAAAGAAGTTAAGGCCTACAGGCAGGCGCTTCCGGGCGAAGGAGCAGGAGTTGATCAGCTCAATTGCCAAAATCGAAGTCGACGGCCGCACGTTCACCGATATCTGCACCCGGGATCTCGCCGATAAGGCCAATGGATCCTTCACTAAGGAAACTCTATTCCAGCAGAGCGATTACAATCGCGCTATTCTGGGTCTAGTGCAGGCGGCTTTGCAACGCGCGGACCAGAGCATCTTCGGCAAGTGTGTCGCATGCGGCGAACTTGTTGAAAAGAGGCGGCTCGAAGCGGTACCCTTGGCGCGGCACTGCATCCGTCGTCAGAAACTGCAGGACAAGGGGCTTCTATGAGACGTCCTGCGGAGGTGAGTCTTCTCGAGTAGCAGGCTGGCTTCAGGTTCTCTGATTACCCTCCCCTCCTTTTTCCGCAAGGCTCCGTACGGCTTTTTTTCGCTCGTTTTCCCCGATGAATGCCGCATCTGCAAGACCACGCTGACCGAGTTTAGGCGCGTGCCGGTTTGCGCGGCGTGTCTGGCGAGCATCTCTCCCATTGCAGCCGAGTACTCTTGCGTAAGCTGCCGCACGCCGTTCCAAAACCATTTCCCGCTGGATGAAGAGGGCGTGTGCCGGCTGTGCCGCGCCAGGGAGCGCGGATTCGACACGGCCTACTGTTTTGGCGCCTATGAGGGGACGCTGCGCGAGCTGATTCACCTGTTCAAGTATGGCCGCATGAAGCCGCTGGCCAAGCCGCTGGCGGCGCATCTGGCGGCGGCGCTGCCACTCGATCGCCGGTTTGACGTGGTGGTGCCAATGCCGCTCCACTGGCGCCGTCAATGGCAGCGGGGATTCAACCAATCGGAGTTGCTGGCGCGCGCTACGGCACGGCGCCGCGGCATTCGCATGGTGAACGCGGTCCGGCGCACACGCGCCACCTCCGCGCAGGCTGGGCTGAGCAACGCCGCACGCCGTGAAAACGTGGCCGGTGTGTTTCGCGTGAGGAAGCCGCGATCCATAGAAGCGCGGCGTGTGCTGCTGATTGATGACGTCATGACCACCGGCGCAACCGCGAGCGCGTGTGCGATGGCGCTCAAGCGCGCGGGAGCGAAATCGGTCACGCTGCTTGCCCTGGCGCGCGTGGATCGCCGGTTGTTCGATCCGGCCAGCGACGATACGAAGGCGAATTCGCAGGCATTTTCGACCGCGGTTTCCAAGATGACGGAGGTTTCCTGAGATGGCAGTCCCAGGCAGGCTGCAAAAACCGGTGCTGGTGCTGAACGCCAGTTACGAGCCGATCAACGTCTGCGCGGCGCGGCGCGCGCTGGTGTTGGTGCTGAAGGGCGTGGCGGCCGCGGAAGAGGAATCCACGCATGCGGTCCACTCGGCGCGACGCAGCGTGCGGCTGCCGTCCGTGATCCGGCTGCTCGAATACCGCCGCATTCCGCACCAGACACGCGCCCTCTCGCGCAAGAACATTCTGATGCGCGACCGTTACACCTGCCAGTACTGCTTGCGGACGCTTTCCTCCGGGGACCTGACGCTGGACCATGTGGTGCCGCGCTCGCGGGCGGGCGAATCGGCATGGGAGAACCTGGTGGCCTGCTGCCATCCGTGCAATAACCGCAAGGGGAGCCGCACGCCCGAGGAAGCGGGCATGAAGCTGACGCGACAGCCGCGGCCGTTCAGCCTGCACACCAGCCGGCACCTCATGCGCCTGCTCGGCAAGAGCGACGAGCAGTGGCGGAAGTATCTGTTTTACTAACTGGCACGCCGAGGTCGGATCACCTCGTTTTTCTCGGATGAAGGGCGCACAGGCAGGAATGCCTGTGCCACCGCGTTTGCCTACGATCCGGGCTTCACCCAAATCAGTTGCGCGCCATCGCGGGCGAAAACAAGGTCATCCTGATCGGCTCCCAGTAAGAGGTGCATGCTCAGGTCCTGTCCTGCACCGACCGAGCGATCTTGAACAGGAATCCACGACCGTTTTGCCCGATCGAAGACAGCTAACCGTGGCTTCCCCTTCTCGTCCCACGACTTGGCGTATAGCTGGCCATCAGCCGTGTACGCGTATCCGCCATCGTTTCGCGCTCCAAGAGTCCACCTGCCGAGCAGCTTTCCTTCGAGATCCAACTCCACCCACTCCAATTCGTGGTCCGTGCCCGCGTAAGCCAGCAGTCCTACTGTGCCCTTGGCTGCTCGCACGCGCCATAAGCCCAAACCTGCTGAAAAAGCCAGTCCACCGAACGATGATTGCGGAAGATAGGCTTCGACTTCCTTCCCATCCTTAGAAATCTTGCGTACAAGAAAGTCATTCTTGCCACCCTGCCCGACTACCCATAGGAAATGCTCCTGGTCGAAGGCAAGGCCAGCCGGCATGTATCTGCCGGTGGGAACGA
>Ga0310810_10000052_pt1 | contig 140945 bp, 119 predicted proteins | sample NCmetagenome_FD_207641 | JGI IMG/M metagenome (GOLD analysis project Ga0310810, IMG submission 207641) | Soil microbial communities from experimental microcosm in Duke University, North Carolina, United States - NC | ecosystem: Engineered > Artificial ecosystem > Soil microcosm > Unclassified... | reverse complement strand
TTCCCGGATGGCTCTTGTGCTGCAACTGATTTCCGAAGATCCGTCGCTACAGCAGGCGGTACGCGAACTGGACCACGCCGGCGGCGTTCACCGGGCGCGCGCGCAGGCCGAACAGATCCTCGACGCCCACGCCCGCTCCGTTCGTGAGTTTACCGGCGGCGATTTCGTTACGCTGAGTGGCTCGCGGGGGAACTTGCTGGCGGCGGCCAGCGGACAGGAACCATCGTATGGCATGGCGGTGGCCCGGTACGATATCTTGGGCTCGGGACTCCACAGCATTGCAGGTACACTCTACGACGTCACCTGTGTGCCCATCAGAGTGGAGGGCCGCCTCGGGGGCGTGTTGACTCTTGGCAAAAGATTTGATTTCGCTGGCCTCGACCAGTTGGGACCAGCGGGCTTGCTCTACCGCGGACGCCTGGTTCGCTCCACTTTCTCTCCCGCCATGGCCGCCGAGGCGGAAAATCGGATCCACCCGGATTGCGCCCGCGCCGGTTGTGAACTGCGCCTCGGCGTCGAGGATTTCCTGGTGACGCCGGTCAGCCGCGCGTTCGCCGTAACGCGCCTTGGAAATGCGTACCAGATCCTCAGTTTCCGCTCGATTGACGCTGCCATGAACGAGATCACGCGCCGTTTTCGGATGCTGCTTCCAGTCATCGCCCTTTGTATCGTCCTGCTGGCGGTTTGCATTTCCGCTCTGGCATCGCGAGCCGCCTCGCATCCGCTCCAGCAGTTGATCGCGCGGCTCGCCCGGAGCGAAGCATCGGGCATATTGCAGCCTGATTTTCCGGAGGATTTCCCCACCAGCGAGATCAACCAGCTGGCGGCGGCGTTCAACCGGGCCGCTGCGGCCGCCATGCAATGCACCGTACAGCTGGACCTCACCAGCATCGAATTCGTCGAAACCATGGCGCAGGCCCTCGATGCCCGTGACCCCTATACCGCCGGACACAGCAACCGCGTCAGAGATTATGCCACCGCCATCGCCACGGCGATGCAGTTGCCGCCCGAAGAGATTGAAGTCATCCACGTCGGCGCGCAACTGCACGATATCGGCAAGATCGGTATCCCCGATGCCGTCCTGCAGAAGCCTGGCTACCTCACGCCGGAAGAATACGAGCTGGTGAAACTGCATCCGCAGATTGGAAAGCGTATCCTCGAACGGGTCGCTCAATTTGAGAAATACCTGCCCATCGTCGAGTTGCATCACGAAGACCAGGATGGCCGCGGCTATCCCTATGGACTCAAGGGACATGAAGTGCCGCTCGCGGTCCGCATCGTGCATGTCGCAGACGTTTTCGATGCCATCACTACAGACCGTTCCTACCGCCAGGCCATGTCCACCCGCCGCGCGCATGCAATCCTCGAGCTCTCGTCGGGAACGCAGTTCGACCCCGAAGTCGTCCGTGTGTTTTCGGCCATTCTGGCGGAACGAAGCATTATCGAATTGAGCGATATGGAACGCCTGGCGAGCATCGTCAGCGGGTGACTCGCGGCCCGCCCTCCGGGGCTCATGAAATCGTCACGTGAGATGGGCACGAAGGCACACGCCTCCCCGCAATGCTAGAATAACGGCCTAGCGACATGTCTTTCATCCAGAATCAGTTTGAAAGAAATTTCATTACCACTTCGGTGGATTACGTCTTCAACTGGGCGCGCAAATCGGCCATCTGGCCCATGACTTTCGGCCTGGCCTGCTGCGCCATTGAAATGATCGCGTCTTCCACGTCACGTTTCGATATCGCGCGTTTCGGCGCCGAAGTCTTCCGTCCCAGCCCGCGCCAGTCGGATTTGATGATTGTGGCAGGTACGGTCACGCTCAAAATGGCCCCGGTGCTGAAGCGCATCTACGATCAGATGCCCGATCCCAAGTGGGTAATCTCCATGGGCGCCTGCTCGAGCGTCGGAGGTCCATTCAATACCTACAGCGTGCTGCAGGGCGTCGACAAGATCGTACCCGTGGACGTCTATGTCACCGGCTGCCCGCCCAGGCCCGAAAATCTGTTTTATGCGCTGTTGAAGCTGCAGGACAAGATCGACCAGATGACCACCCTCGTCAAACGGCCGACCGAAGTCCGGCTGGACGAGTCCATGCTCGAGGACTTCAAAGGCCAGGTCATGATCGCCCAGGTCCAGAACCCGGTCTAGCCGGTGATGGGGCTCGACCCGCGGATCGAATGTTCTACAAAGACGAGCAAAACTTCTATCGCGCGCGTCCCCTGGAGGCATTTGACTGGCTGGTTCACGGTTTTGGAACCCGCTGGTCGGATACCTTCGGTAAGTGCCGGAATCTGGCGACTCTCCACCAGATTCATTCGAGCACTGTCGTCGATGCGGAAGGCCGTTCCGGCTGCTTGGGGGAGGGCGATGCGCTGGTTACCAACACGCCCGGCGCGCTGCTTGCCGTCAAAACCGCCGACTGCATTCCAATTCTGATCGTCGATACGCGCGCCCGCGCCGTGGCTGCCGTGCATGCCGGATGGCGTGGTACCGCCAGGAACATCGTCGCCCAGGCGATCGCCGAAATGGAGAAAAAATTTTACAGCAGAGCAGAGGATGTGCACGTTGCAATTGGCCCGGGCATCGGCAGATGCTGCTATGAAGTCGGCCCGGAGGTGGCTGCGCAATTTCGCCCGTATGATTCCTCACTGGGGAATTTCGCGCGCGCGACGCATTTGGATCTGGCGGAGTCGAACCGGCGACAGCTCGAAGTCTGCGGGGTGGCACCCGGTCGAATCTATGTAGCCGGAATCTGCACGATGTGTAACGGCGAGTTCCATTCTTACCGGCGGGATAAGGAACAAGCCGGGCGGATGTTTTCAGTTGTGGGGATTCGTTAACGCTTGTGGGAATTTGTTGACGAGGAAACACGAAGGGCGCGAGATCACTCGCGCCCTATGCCTGCTTCCGTTCGATCGCTTAAGCGGCGTTAGCCAGCCAATCTTCCACAGTCTCCGCTGCCTCGAACTCATGGCGGTCAGCCGCCTCCTGGCAACGGATGCAGAAGGGCGCCCACGGCACCGCGTGTAGGCGCTTGGAGCCAATCTCCTCCTCGCAATGCAGACACGTGCCAAAGCTACGGTCTTCCATGCGAGCCAGGGCCGCCTTGACCTTGCGAAGGAGCCCAGACTCTCGGTCCAGGTTGCGGATCGCCAATTCCCGCTCGCCGGCAAGTTGAACCTCATCAATGGCATCCGCAGCCTTCTCAATGGCGATGTCTTGGCGATTCCTCAAGCTAGCGCCAATCTCGGCCTGTTTTGCTTCGAGAGCCATTCTGTATTTTTCTAGTTCGCTCTTGCTCATGTCCGTTCTCCTTACCCAAAAACCACAAACTCCAGAGTCTATTCCAACCTTCGAAAGGAATAGACGCCAGACCTGCTCAAAAGTTGCAAAAATCTTAGTGCGTTAAGCTAACATTTATTAACTACAGCACCATCCCAGCTTTAGTCTGCCGCTGGGGGCACCTGACACCTAGCAATTCCTTTGCCATTCCGGAAATCACCAGAATGGGCCAAAGATCCCGATTCGAACCCTACTTACTATTCGCGGATTTCAAACGTCCCGAAGCTCAAACCAAGTTCCCGGCCATCCCGGCCAACCTGGATGGTGCGGCCGGACTCCACCGTCAGTTCGAGCCACCTTGTCCCAACCAAGGTGCCTGGCAACGCCAAAATGACGTTGAACTCGGTAGCGCCGTTAAGCGTGAACTCAGGAAGTACCGTGCCAGCTACGGTGACCCGCACCGGGAGCGGTCCTGCTTGCAGTTGAGTTTCGGAGCAATAGCCGGTCAGGTAGAGCCTGTCGGACGGCGACTGTGGGGCGCCGATTCGCAGGGTCGCGCGCTTGGGCATCCAGCGCGAACCGCCATCCAGAGCATACCACTCGGGTCCAAGCAGATAGGCCATGAGCGGGTTCCCGGCGTCCACGCGGCGGGGTGGCGTGAGGTTCAGTTCCTGGGCGGTAGTGCTCGAGTACTGGGATGTGATGGCCTTCAGCCGGCGGGGATCGACCCGGTACACCACGATCTGGTTGTCGTTCAATCCATGGACAGTGGGTCCGCCGGGCAGAACGTAGTCGGTTATGCGGCCCAGTTCAGGGTGTGGCTCGATATGTTCGTCCGACCCTGGGGTGAGATAGACACCGGAGACACCCAAAACTCTGAACGGGTGATGAAAGACGCCGGCCCAAAATACCTTGCTATCAACACTATCGAGGAGAATGGCTTCGTGGGGATGCAACTGGCGCGCCCGCGCGACTCCCAAGACCACGCGTTCGACAGCCCAACTCCGCTCACCCCACCATTCGATCGCTCGCCGGTCCGCGGGGACCATGATGGCCAGGTATGCGGCCACCAGGACTATGGCTGCCACCTTCCATGCCGGGGAGCTGCGCCAGGCGCTCGCCAGGGCCTGGCCACCCAATATGGCAAGCCCGATCGCGGGCAACGACAAATAGTACAGAGACACGTGATCGCGCAGCGGCAGAACCGGCGCCAGGACAATCGCGAACCAGCCGAGGCAAAACAGGGGAAGCCGGTCTTTCTCGCGCCACCGGACGGCAGCGAAACCGGCGACGGACACGCCTAAGATCACGGCCAGCAATTGGCCACGGCGGCCTAGTAACCAGGGAGCGACCTCGGTCGGCACGAAAACCTGATGGCAGTAAAACAGGAAGGTACCCACCATCGCGCCTGTCCAGTGCAGTTCGTAAACGCCGTGGCTGGCGGGCGCGGCGAGCCGATCGAGTGCCAGAAACAACACGGATGGCACGAACAGGAGCCAGGTGGTTCGAAAATAGTTGCGTGCGCAGAGATATGTATAGAGCGCGGCCAGCGCCGGATAGACCACATTGATCTCGAGCGCGCCGAAGCCCAGGATAAACATCACCCACTGCCCGGCGCAGTCACGACGCCGGCCGGTCTCGATGTAGCGCAGCAAGAACCAAAATGCACTCAGCAAAAAGAAGCCGCAAAGCACTTGGTTATAGACCGACGTCCAGACCATGGGGAGCACCAGGCTGCTGTGTACCATCCACAGGATGGCAGCCCAGAATCCTGCTGCCAGCGAGCCCGTCATGCGGCGGGCTACGGCAGCGACCAGCGCCAGGTTGGCGAACTGCGTTAGAAAAACCCAGATGCGGAATGGCAGCGCATCGACGCCGAATAGCGACTCGAAAACCAGGAAGAAACCGCGCTCGCTCAAGGGGCGGATGGAGCCCTGAGCCATGGGGGCGAACAGCGCGTGCATGAGCGTGTGCCAATCATGGACCTGCAGGCGCAGAGCAAGCCAGGCGAAATCGTCAGCCTGAAACCAAGCCAGCAGACCGCGCCCGAAGATGGCGAGGCACAGGAGCGATGGCGCCAGCCAGTAAGCCGCGGCAGGAAACCCGCGTCCGCCCGTTTGCAACTGGCCAGAGCGCGTCGCCGCGGTGGGTGCGGTCATTGGCTTTCGAGCCCCAGGCGGTGCGCAATCAGGCCAAGCTCGCGTGGGTCTCCGTTGCCCGGCGAGAAGGCGTTATCCAGTCCGAAATCGATACGGACCGAGGGTTCGGAGAAGAGGTCCGCCGGGATCTCACGCGCGTAGGTCGCCGCTCCCGGACGGCGGTACGTTTCTGGAGCGAGCGGCCTGCCTTTTACCGAAGCCGAAAGCGTGACCGACTTGAAATGCGAAAAAACCACGTCCGGCAAAGTGAATCTAAATCGCAGGGTGGCCCCATGCCGGGCGGCCCCGATTGGGGTGCGAAGAACAGCGGCGAATTTCCGGGCCGTCCAGCGCCATGCGTGGTCCTCGACGTCCCACCAGCCGGAGACCAATTGCGGCGCCGCGCGAGGGTCAGCGACCTGGATGCCGGCGGCGGCCCGTGGCGGGGACGCGGCCTCTTCCTCGGTATAAGCGGCGAGATCGGGTTCACGGCTCTTACATCCGGTGGCGAAGCTTGCTGAAAGCAGGAGGGGGACGATCAGAATCAGGCGTGGGAGCGCGGCGCTCTCAATCGCCACTCTTCTGTACCTGCACGAGACAACTGTAGAACGTCGCACCGCCGCCTTTATCGGTGAGGCGTTCGGAGGTGAGGGCGTTCACATTGCGCGAGTCGGGCGACTTTTTCGCCCACCGCGTGGAGGGCGCGCAGACCACGCCGGGCGGCACATCGCCATCGATTTCCGCGCGCAGCAGGCAGGCACCGCGATCGTTGAAGAGGCGGACCTGATCGCCGGTTTGGATGCCGCGCGGTTCGGCATCGCTTGTGTGCATCTTGACGACGGCGGTCTGGTGGTCCGTATCCGGACGATTACCGAAGCTGGAGTTCATGCTGTCGTCGTTCTTGGGCGAGATGAGCTCGAGCGGATACTTGTTCCGCAGCGCGGGCTCTCCGTGTCTTGATTCGACCGGCGGGGTGTATTCGAGCGTCTCGGCGTGGAACTCGCATTTGCCGGAAGACGTACCGAAGCCACCGTTGGAGAAGGGGAGGAAAGCATCGCCGTTCGAAGCTATGCGCAGACGCACGAAATGGTCGCGATCCAATTCCTCTATGGTGATGCCTTTGACGAAAGGATGATCGGAGGCGATGAGCGCGCGGACCATGTCATCTTCGGAATCGTGGAAACATCCGTCGGCGTAGCCCATCCGCGCCGCGAGCAGACCGAAGACCTCGACGTTGGATTTGGTCTCACCGGGCGCGGGCAACACGGGCCGCGCCAGTTGCAGATAGTAATGCCCGTAGGCGAAGTAGATGTCTGTATGCTCTAGAAACGTGGTAACGGGCAGCACGATATCGGCATGGTCGGCGGTGTCGGTCTGCATCTGCTCGAGCACCACGGTGAACAGATCCGCGCGCCGCAGGCCTTTGATCACGGCATTCTGATTGGGCGCCACGGCCGCCGGGTTCGAGTTATAGACGACCAGCGCCTTGATCGGCGGGCCTTTCAGTTCGTTCAGCGCCTGCCCGAGGTGCACCATATTGACGATGCGGGCTTCGCGGCCGAGCGGGGACGCGAGTTGCAGGTCGGGCCGCTCGAGGGCCGCACGGTTGATCTGAAATGCGCCGGAGGTGGAGAGCGTCGAGCCGCCGCCTACTTCCTTCCAGGAGCCGATCACGGCAGGAAGGAGCGAAATAGCGCGCACCGCCATGGCGCCGCGCTCACTGCGCTGGAGACCATAGTTCAGGCGGATCACGGCGGGCCGGACAGTCGCATACTCGCGCGCGAGCTGGACGATTTCTTCCTTTGCGATTCCAGTCAGCGCGGCGACGCGCTCGGGCGGATACTGCTTGACGCGTTCGCGCAGTGCGTCAAATCCTGAGGTGTGCCGGTCAACATAATCGGCGTCGTGGAGATTTTCGCCGATGATGATGTGCATCATGCCGAGCGCGAGCGCCGTATCACTACCCGGGTTGATGAAGAAATGCTTGTCGGCCAGTTCGCCGGTGCGGTTGCGATGGGGATCGATGGTGTAGAGCCTGGCGCCCTCACGCCGCGCTTCCACGATGAACGGCCACAGATGGACGTTGGTGCCTAGGATATTCGCGCCCCACGCGAGAATCAGGCGGGAGTGGTGGAACTGTTCGGGCTCGGTGCCGTACTTGAAGCCGGTGGAATCCACCATGCCCACACCGCCCGCGGCCGAACAGATGGTGCGGTCGAGCCGCGACGCGCCCAGGCGATGGAAAAAGCGGCGGTCCATGCCGGAGCCCTGCAAGTAACCCATCGAGCCGCCGTAGCTATAAGGCAGAATGGCTTCGGGACCGGGGTCCGCGGAGATGGACTTGAAACGCGCGGCGATTTCATCGAGCGCTTCATCCCAGGTGATGCGCGCGAAGCAGCCTTCGCCCTTGGCGCCCGTGCGCCGCAGCGGATACAACAGCCGCTCGGGAGAATATTCGCGCTCCAGATAGCGGGCGACCTTGCCGCACAGAAATCCGCGCGTCACGGGATGCTCGGGATCGCCGCGCAGGCGGCTGCCTTTGCCATCCTCGACGTTGATGAGCAGCGCGCAGGCATCCGGGCAATCGAGGGCGCAGACGGAATGGCGGACGTCGACAGGCAAGCCAGAATTATAGCAACCGGCGGGGGGTTGGGACGCGCCGTCCGTGGGGCTAACGGTAAGCGGCCCGCCGCTTCTGAACACCGGAGTCCCACGAGCGGACACGACGGCGCTGCTGTCCGGCCGATCTGCAAGCACTTACTCGTGGCCCGCCACCTGCTTGTTGTTATCGGTTTCGCCCGAGGCAGGAGGTGTCGATGCTGCATGACATTCGTTACGCGCTGCGCGTACTGCGCAAGAATCCTGGATTCACGGCCGTCGTGGTGCTGATTCTGACGACCGGCATCGGGGCCAACACCGCCATTTTCAGCGTGATCAATGCGGCGCTGTTACGGCCGCTGCCCTATCACGATCCGGACCGGCTGGTCATGGTGTGGTCGACATTCCTCAAGCAGGGCCTGGCGCAGATTCCGATGTCAGCGGCGGATTTCGCCGACATCCGCGACCAGAATCACGTGTTCGAGCAGCTGTCCGCGCTCTACCTGGACCGGTCCGATTTCAACTTCACCGGGCATGGCGAGCCGGAACGGATTCGCGCCATCGCCATCTCGGCGGAATTGTTTTCGATGTTGGGAGTGCGGCCCGCACTCGGCCGAAATTTTCTGATCGAAGAGGGCCAGGCCCGCCGAGAGCACGCGGCCATCGTGAGTGATGGCTTTTGGCGCAGGCGGTTTGGCGCTGATCCGGGGCTGCTTGGTAAATCGGTGACGCTGGACGGCCAGCCGTACACGGTGGTCGGGATCATGCCGCAGGGCTTCAGCTTTCCGCCGCCGATGACGTTCGTGTCGAACGAGCTGCCGAAGGACTGCGAGGTGTGGCTGCCGCTGGTGCTGGACCGTTCGAATCGCGATTACCATCCGCTAGCGGGTGTGGCGCGGCTGCGGCGTGGTGTGAAGATCGAACAGGCGCGGGCGGAAGTGGCAAGCCTCGCGCGCGGGCTGGAACAGGAACATGCGAAATCGAACGCGGGGATCGGTGGCACGATCTCTCCCATGAGCGAGCAGGTGGTGGAGAGCGTGCGTCCCGCGCTGGTTTTACTGCTAGGTGCGGTGGGGTTCGTGCTGCTGATTGCTTGTGCGAACGTGGCCAGTCTTCTGCTGACGAGGGCCGCGGGCCGCCAAAGGGAGATGGCGATTCGCACGGCGCTGGGCGCGAGCCGCGCAAGGACTATACGGCAGGTGCTGACTGAGAGCCTGATACTCGCGCTGGGCGGCGCCGCGGGTGGTACATTGCTGTCGCTGTGGGTGGTGGATCTGCTGCGCACGTTTGACCAGCTCAAGGTACCGCGCATGGCTGAGGCCACGGTTGACGGGCGCGTGCTGCTGTTTACGGGCGTGGTCGCCGCGATCACGGGACTGCTTTTTGGATCGGTTCCGGCGTGGCAGACTTTACGGCCGGATATGAACGAATTCCTGAAACAGGGGAGCCGTACGCTTGCGGGAGGCGCGTGGAACCGTTTGCGCGGCCTACTGGTGGCCGGCGAAATCGCGCTGGCGCTGGTACTGCTGGCGGGGGCGGGGCTGCTGATCCGTAGTTTTGGGCGGCTGCTCGATGTGCACCCCGGTTTTGATTCGCATCATGTGCTGGCCATGACGGTGCGGCTGCCCGATGCCAAATATCCCGAAGACGCGCAGCGCGCGACGTTCTTTGATCAGCTTCTGAAAAGAATAGATGCTCTTCCCGGAGTTGAATTATCGAGTGTCGTGAACTCCGCGCCTATCGAAGGATGGCAGGGAGCGACGTTGGTCTATATCGAAGGGCGCCCGGTGAGGAATTTTGCGGAGACGCCGCTGGCGAATCAGCGCGTCGCCAGTCCGGACTATCTGCGCACACTGCGCATCCCGGTATTGGCGGGCCGCTTTGTGGATCAGCACGACAAAAAAGGCGGCACGGGTGTGGTGGCCATTGGCGCAGCGATGGCGCGCAGGTATTTTCCGGGCGAAGATCCGGTGGGGAAACGCATCAAGATCGACCGGCCGGCAAATCAGTGGCTGACGATTGTGGGCGTGGTGGGCGATATTCGCGACGCGAGCCTGGACCGCGAGCCGGAACCGGAGTTCTACCTGGCTCACGCACAAGAGCCGTGGAGCGCGATGACGGTGATGGTTCGAACCAAGGGAGATCCCGGGCGGCTGGCCGCGGCTGTGCGCAATCAGGTATGGGTACTTGACCGCGAGCAGCCGGTTTACGACGTAAAGACACTGGACGAGATTCTTGCCGGGTCGGTCGCACCGCGGCGTTTCATCATGCTGCTGGTGACGCTGTTTTCCGTGTTTGCTTTAGTGCTGGCGGCGCTGGGAATCTACGGCGTAGTTTCGTACTCGGTAAACCAGCGGACACGCGAGATCGGGATTCGCATGGCGCTGGGTGCGCGGCGCGGCGAGGTGCTAGGGCTGATCGTGGCGCAGGGCTTGGTGCTGGCCCTCATCGGGGTGACGGTTGGGCTGGCGGGAGCGTACGCGGTGACGCGCGCGATGACGGGACTCTTGTACGAGGTGCGGCCGATGGACCCAATGACTCTGGCAGCTGTTTCGTTGCTCCTGATGGGGGTGGCGCTGGTGGCGACGCTCGTGCCTGCGCGCCGCGCGAGCCGCGTTAATCCCACGGTGGCGCTGCGATATGAATGATCGAGCGTTGGTGATTTATCGAACGGTAACCCACGATTATTAACCCTCGGGAAACTTGCGCTTCGACCGCCGCGTCCCTATCCTTGAAGCAGTGCGATGGGAATATTGTCACGCAAATTAGGGCCGGGAGTTGTGGCGATTGCGCTCTCTGGCTGTCTGCTACACGCGCAGGCACCGCCAGACGCGAAAGTGACAGAACCGGAATCGTACACGTTTCGCACCGACACGCGGCTGGTCGATCTGCATGCCAGCGTGATCGATAAAGACGGGCATCTGGTGCTGGGGCTGCCCCAGAGCGCGTTTACGGTTTACGAAAACGGGGCGAAGCAGGAAATCAAGATGTTCCGCCGGGAGGATGTCCCGGTCTCCCTTGGGCTCATCATCGATAACAGTGCGAGCATGCATGACAAGCGCGCGAAGGTAGCATTGGCTGCACTGGCGCTGGTGAGCGCGTCGAATCCCGAAGACGAAGTCTTCATCATGAACTTCAACGAGGAGACCTCGCTTGAAGCCGATTACACCAGCGACATTAAGCGGCTTGAAGCAGCTCTCAAGACCATTAATTCGCACGGTGGCACGGCCATGCGCGACGCGCTGCGCATGGGCATCGAGCACCTGAAGCACGGCGGAAAAAAAGAGAAAAAGATCGTGCTGGTGGTGACCGATGGCGAAGACAATGCCAGCGTGGAGACTTTGAGCCACCTGATCCAGGCGACGCAACAGAATGGCGTCATTATTTACGCGATCGGGCTATTGAGTGACAACGAGCCGCGCGAGGCTGAGCACGCCAAGCGCGCTCTTGATGCGCTGACGCTGGCGACCGGCGGCCAGGTCTGGTATCCGAACGACCTGGCGGAAGTGGACGGCATCGCGCGCGAAGTAGCGCACGAGATCCGAAACCAGTACATTCTTGGATACACGTCGTCGAACCAGGCGCTCGACGGCAGCTTCCGCCGGATCCGCGTAACGGTTAAAGCGCCGGGCGACCCCATTGTGCGCACACGCTCGGGCTATTACGCGAGCACGGAGCGTTAGCGCGCGACGCGCAACCTTGTAGCAGAGTTTTGCCGATGTCGTGCCCAAAGTGCGGATGCCGGGAAGTGCAGGCAATTCGTCTACGGTTTGATGCGCGAGGAATTCCTGCCGGTGGATCCTTACAAGTACACACTAGGAGGATGTATTGTTTCGCCGGAGAACACGCGGTGCAAGGAGTGTGGGCACAGATGGACGGCAGATCCACCGCCGCAGATCAAGCTCCGCAGATTCAGTCGATCGCGCCGAACTGGTGCCTAGCACTCCAGTCGCTCGCCGTTGTTCCCGAGCGGTGACCGTGCGGATGCTCGCCCGCCACCTCTTCTTCGCCTGGCGCTGCGATAAACTGTCATCATCCGATGACACGACGACAACTCCTTGCTTTGCCCGCCGCGGGCGTTCTTCTGCGGCGGCCCGCGGTTTCCCAAAGATCGTTTCCGGGCGTGGCGTATCGCGATTATCCGCGGTGCCTCCCGGATTATCTGCGTGAGCTGGCGCGGCAGGGGTATCAGCGCCGCAACGATGAGATCGCACGTCTCAAAACGCCAGATCTGATTGCAGCGCGGCAGCGGTGGGTGCGCGAAACGTTTTGGAAGCTGGTGGGCGGCGAGTTGGAGCGCACACCGCTGGATGCTCAGAAGGTCGGCTCGTTCGAGCGCGATGGGTACCGGGTCGAGAAAATTCTGTACCAGAGCCGGCCGAAGTTTCATATTCCTGCCAGTCTTTACATCCCGACGGTGGGCGTGCCGCCGTATCCGGCGGTGCTGTTTCAAATGGGGCATTCGGACAACGGCAAGGCGTACGATGTGTACCAGCGATGCTGTCAGGGCCTCGTGCGCCTAGGGTACGTGGTGCTGGCATTCGACCCGATGGGCCAGGGCGAGCGCGTGTATTATCCGGATTCAACGGGCACGCACACGCGCCTTTCTTCTTCAGATGACGAGCACACGGTTCCGGGGAAGCAGATGCTACTGCTGGGCGACACCAGCTCGCGGCTGCAGGTGTGGGATGCGGTGCGCAGCCTGGATTACCTGGCGTCGCTACCTATGGTGGATGCCAAACGCATCGGCGCAACGGGGCAATCGGGAGGCGCGACGCTCACGATGCTGTTGAGCGCGGTGGATGACCGAGTGGCGGCGGCTGTAGTGTGCAGCGGCAACACGGAGAACATCGCCTGCGCGAATTTCATTCCGCCGGGATCGACCGACGACGCCGAACAGGATTTTGTTGCCTCGGGTCCGGTGGGTTTTGACCGTTGGGACACGATGTACTCGTTCGCGCCTAAGCCGCTGCTGATTTCGGTAAGTGACAAGGATTTCTTCGGCACTTATTCGCCCGCCTACATCAGCAACGGGTGGGAGGAGTTCCAGAAGCTGCAGAAGGTCTATCAGACGCTGGGGCACGGCGACCGTTTGAAGTGGGTGGACACGCCCCTGCCGCACGGGCTCGAGTACGATACGCGCTTGGAAGTTTACTCATGGTTCGGGCAGTGGCTCAAGGGTCAGGACCAGGCGGTGGGGCAGGAGCCGCCGACGGCGCCCGAGCCGGATAAAACGCTGTGGGTGGCGGCGTCGGGAAACGTGGTGCGAACGTTTGGCAGTCTGACGCCGTTTGCTATGAACAAAGCGCGCGTGGTCGAAAAAAGTCCGGCGGATTTGCGCGTATTGCTCGGCGTGCCGGTGGGAAGCGAACCGTCAATCACGGTGTTGCGCCGCGTGCCGTCGCGCGAGGTCGACGTGGAGGCGATCGAAGTGGGTTCGGCGCCAAAAGTGTGGGCGCCCGCATGGTTATTCGTGCCGCGGGGGCGGGCCAATAATAAACCGGTGGTGCTCGTTCTGGAGGCAGCAGGCCGCAACTATCGGTGGCATGACGGGGCGCTCTATCAGTCACTCGCCGTGCGCGGATACCCGGTATGCGCGGCCGATGTGCGCGGCGTGGGGGATCTGGCACCGGAATTTGGATCGGGCGATCCAGGTTACACGCGGTCGCATCAGAATGAAGAGAACTTCGCGTGGGCTTCGGTAATTCTCGGGCGACCGCTCGTGGGGCAACGGGTGGCGGACATTCTGGCGTTCACCGCGGGGCTGCACAAGCATCCCGCCACCAGCGGCCGGCATATAGTGGTGGCGGCACGCGGCAAGATGACCGTACCCGCGATTTTCGCGGCGGCACTTGATGCGAACATCAGCGAACTTTATCTGGCGGGCGGATTGGTTTCGTTCCGCAGCATCGTAGAGACCGAGAATTACGATCACAGTTTCGCCAACTTCGTGCCGGGTATGCTGCGCCATACGGATCTGCCGGAAGTGGTGCAGTCGCTCGCGCCGCGACAGGTCACGCTGGCTGGGAGCGTCGACGGCGGCGGCAGCACGATGGCCGGCGCCGCCGTGCATCGGATCTATACCGGGGAGCACGTGACGGTCCGCGACAAAGGAGACTGGAGCATCGACGCTCTATCCGGTTGGAAAGCGTGAAAGCCTGTGTCTTACGCGCGCCCGCGCCCCTGAGCACTAATCCGCTGGCGCTGGCGGACGTCCCGACGCCCGAGCCTTCAGGCGACCAGATATTGGTGCGCGTGAAAGCTTGCGGCGTTTGCCGGACGGACCTGCATGTGGTTGAAGGCGAACTCAAGCCGCGGAAGTCGCCGCTCATTCCGGGACATCAGGCAGTGGGCGTGATCGCGAAGATGGGCCCAGAGGCGCGCCGCTTTCCGGTTGGCGCGCGCGTGGGTATCGCATGGCTGCATCAGACCGACGGTGTTTGCGAGTACTGCCGCGCGGGAAAGGAGAATCTCTGTGAGCAGGCGACATTCACGGGATACACGGTGGATGGCGGCTACGCCGAGTACGCAGTGGCTCCGGAGGCGTTGGTATATCCGATTCCGGAATCCTTCAGCGATCTGGATGGCGCGCCGCTGCTGTGCGCGGGCATCATCGGCTTCCGCGCGCTACGACTCTCGGCGCTTCAGCCGGGCGGCAGGCTGGGGTTTTACGGGTTCGGCGCCGCGGCGCACGTGGCGATACAGGTGGCGCGGCACTGGGGTGTCGATGTGTACGCGTTCACGCGTGATGCCGCGCACCAGAGGCTCGCGCTCGACCTGGGCGCCAAGTGGGCAGGATACTCGAGCGCGAAATATTCGAACGGTCAGGAGCCGCCCACGCTGGACAGCGCTATTATCTTCGCGCCCGCAGGTGAGCTGGTTCCGGTAGCGCTGAAGGTGCTAAAGAAAGGCGGCACGCTGGTGCTCGCCGGCATCCACATGAGCGTCATCCCGGCGATGGATTACAACTTGTTGTACTGGGAGCGGGTGATTCGCAGCGTGGCCAACAATACCCGGCAGGACGGCGTGGATTTTCTGCGCGTCGCGGCCGAGATCCCGGTCCGCACCAAAGTAGAGATCTTCCCGCTCGCCGAAGCCAACCGTGCGCTGAACGCGCTCAAGAACGACGAGGTGAATGGGGCGGCGGTGATTCAAGTGGCCGCGAACTAATCGCGCCGCCCCCAGTCGTAATTTAGTCTGCTGCGCGCGTCAATCGGCGGCGGATTTCAGCGCGGACTCGACATCTTCCGCAGTGATTTTTCGTTGAAACAGTTCCGCGGATTACTTCTGGAACTTGCCGGGCACGAGGCGCACGAGCGCACCGGCGTCGTGCCACAGATAGGTCCCGATCAGGTTCAGGACCCAGGCGCCTTCGCTGGTTCTCGACCGGCGCCGGCAAAACGCGCGGACTCACTTTCGAAATACGAATTCCGCCCAAATTTTTCGAGGGACATTTCCTAACCCTTTTTTCGACACTGATAAGGCTGACATCGACCGCAGGTTACAGCATGGAGTCAAAACGGGTAACGACGTTGGCTACAACATTAACCATTTCGTGAAGCGTCGGGAGTAACGATTCACCTTCAATAATCCCCGGCTCTCCGAACGCTACATCAAATCGAAATTGCATTTTGTGATTCACTTCAGCATTCGGGGCATCAATGAAGAGTTCGTCGCCTTCCTTTAGCGGGAACATCCGATCGGCCGGCTTGAAAAAAGCGTGGAGCGGCTCCATGTTAGCGAGAGCAGGAACCTGGGCCGCCATTAGCCCTAAGACTTGAGGACTCAAGTCAACACTGTGGAACGCCGAACCGACAATGATCACGAAGCGGTTTGTCGACATTGTTGAGTTTATGAAGTACCCAAAGCGTGTCATTCCCACCCTTGTACGGTTTGACTGCGTTGATCGCATCTATGGCGTCTCGACGCATTCCCTTTACTTTTCCACGAGATTCGGCCACGTATTTCGTGGAATCGTCCGAGATAGGGAAGTAGACATGTTTTGCGGGACTGCCCGACGTGCCCCGAGGTCCGACCATGAATAGCGCATAAGCCAAATGGTCAAGACCGCTCCTCAGATTTTTGAAGAACGTCTCCGGCAATCGCGGCGATTCGATCCGGGACATTCTGAACCCGCACCAGGTAATAGATTAACTGTCTGGTTTGCGGATTGCGCTTAGTTCCGACTACGTAGGGATTTGTTCCAAGAAAGGCTTTGATTTCAGCCTCCAAATCACGCATGTGCTCTTTGGTCTCTGAATTTTGATTTTGATCCGGTCTAATGCGGTGTCCACTCGCACAATGATCCGTTCCCCTTTACTTCGGTGGCCGCACCACTTTATCCACATCCCGCACGCCATACGCCGGGCCTAGCTTGCGGTAATCATCGGCGGCGCGGGAGTTGCGGTCCCAGGCGATTTTGCCGTCGCGCAGGGTGAGCTGGCAGATGAGGCGCTGCTTGCCGGTGAGCCTGCCGTTTGAGGCGTCGGCGAAACCGAAATCGCCGGAGCGCAATTCCCAGACGGCAACATCCGCAGGCGCGCCGACGGTTAGGTGGCCTAGCTCGGGGTGCTGGATCTCGGTAGCGGGGTTGATGGTGGATTCGCGGATTACTTCGACCAGCGGCTCGCCCATCGCCAAGAACTTCGACATGGTCGTGGGCATGTCCTGCATGCCGGCGTTCATGCTGCCACCGTGCAGGTCGGTGGAGATCGAATCGGGATAGAACCCCTGCTCGACGGCGGGCACCGCGTTGCGAAACACAAAACTGCCGCCGCCGTGGCCGACATCGAAGATCACGCCGCGCTTGCGGGCCTGGCGCAGGTAATCGTATAGCTTGCCGTGCTCATCCACCCACGGCACGGGCGCGCGGAAACAGTGCGTGGTGATGTCGCCGGGGCGCAGATGCTCGGTGACGAGCTGCCAGTACGGGCGCTCGGGGAGGAACCAGCCGAAATCGACCATTACGGGAATGCCGGCGAGTTTGCCGGCTTCGACTGCGCGATCGACCGAGGCCCAGTCAGGCTTCTGGTAGTGCGCGGATTTCACGCCGACTACGACGTCACGATGTTTTTTGGCGAGACGCGCGACCTGCTCGGGCTGAAATTCGGATGTCTCCTGCTCGGCGGCGTCGGTGAGCATGCCGAGCCCCGAGATATTGATGAATGCGAACACGCGGGTTTTGGCGCGATCGATCACGAAATGCCGGAAAGTTTCGAAGCCGCGCCAGCCGGCGCTGCCCGCATCGGCCATGGTGGTGACGCCGGTGCGAAAGCTGAAGGCGTCCGGTTGTATGCTCTCGTCACCCGCCCAGGCGCCGCCCGCGCCCGTGGTGAAAAACAAGTGCGTGTGGATATCGACCAGGCCGGGCGTGACGTGAAGGCCGCGAACGTCGATCACCTTTTTGGCCTGCGAGGCACTGATGTCAGGGGCGACGGCGGCGATCTTGTTGCCGGTAATCGCTACGTCCATTTGCGCGTCGATGCCGTTCTTGGGATCGATCACGTGGCCGCCTTTGAGCACGATGTCGTACTGCGCGTACATCGCCGGACAGAGCAGCAAAGCAAAGATGAGGTTACGCACGGACGATGCGCTCCTTAGTTTTATCCCACGCCATATATTTTCGTTTCCGGTACGATTGCACGCCCATCTCACAAGCCACCACGCCATAGTAACCCAGCATGCAATCGCACTTGAGCGGCTCGTTCGACCGGATGGCCGCGTGCAGGTTACGGTGGTGCAGCGTCAGATCCTCCGCGCCCGTTTTCTGATGCACGATAGGCTGCATATCTTTGGCGAAGACCCGCTGCGGCGTGATGGTGAAGCCGGTTTTGGTGAACTGGAGCGTGGCCTTGTGGCCGCGGATGACATGGTCGACGGCGGTGTCGTTGGCCATTGAGGAGATCAGAATAACGGACGGCCCGCCGGGATAGTCGAGCGTGATGTTGAACGTATCGGGAATCTCGGCGGCGCTCGCGCGGAACTCGTACTTGCCGCCGGTGGCCGCCGCGCGCTCGGGGAACGTCAAGCCGAGGGCCTTGATGATGCGGGTCACGCGGTGGATGAAAAGATCGGTCGCGATGCCGCCCGAATAATCCCAATAGCGCCGCCAGCTCAGGAACCGGTCGGCATCGTAGGGCCGCTTGGGCGCGGGGCCGAGGAACGCATTCCAGTCGAGATTCTCGCCGGGCCGTACATCCGGGTCGGGCGGGTTGGTCCAGAAGTCGTCGAGATGGTTGCGCGAGTAATCGATCTGCGCGACCACGACATTACCGAGGACTCCCTGTTTGATATATTCGTGCGCCTTCTCGTAGGAATCGTCGGACATGCCCTGCACGCCGACTTGCATTTTGAGGCCTGCTTGCTTCACCCGCGCCACGACCTTCTTTGACTGCTCGACCGTCTTGGTCATGGGCTTTTCGCAATAGATGTGCTTGCCGCGGGCGAGCGCGTCCATGGTCATCTGGAAATGCCAGTGCTCCGGCGTGGCGATGGTCACGTAGTCGATGTCTTTGTTGTCGAGCAGCGCGCGGTAGTCTTTATGCGCTTTGCCGCCGGTGAGTTTGGCGGCGGCTTCGCAGCGCTTGTCGTAGACGTCCGAGACGGCGATGATCTCGACGTTGTCGGAATCTTTCATGCCGACGAGCGCGTTCATGTGCGCCGTGGCCATGCCGCCCGCGCCGATCACGCCTATGCGCAGACGGTCGTTGGCGCCCAGAATACGGGAGTAAGCGCCCGCGGTCAGAAACGCCGCGGCGCCGGCGAATTCTCGGCGGGTAATGGATGCGTGCATGTTTCGAGTTTTATCATAAAGCATGCCGGTCTTCTCGAAGCATGCCGGTCTTCTCGCGACCATAATCCGTCGCTAATGGCAAAGACTCATGCCGAGACGCCGAGACGCCGAGGGAGTCAAGAAAAAGGTGTCCGCTGGCTCAGAGCGCGATCCTGAAGCGATGCCTCGGCCACAGAGTGTGATGTGACGCGGTGTGGTTGAGATTCACCCAGCCTCGGCAGCTGCGACATCACCAGGAGCTGCCGAAAATTGATTTCTCGGCGTCTCTGCGTCTCGGCGTTGAAAGTCTACAGTCGGGTGTACTCTGCTACTCGAGCGACAGCTCGATCTGCAGATCGCCGTCGGGCGCCACGCCGTAAACATCTCGCAAAATGCGCACGGTCAGGTCCGCCAGTTCGCGGGCCTGTTCTTCGGTGGGAATTTCGTAGCTGCGCGAGAAATTTTCGATCTGATCGCCGCCCAGCACGAAGCCGAAGCTCTGCAGGGTCACGATGTCCTTCTTGGACATCTTCGATTTCTTGGGCAGGTATTCGTTGGAGATGGATTCGCAGAGAATGTGTGTATTGCCGGGGCTGCCGGCGAACTGCACATAGATATCGCCCGCGGACACTACCATGAAATTTCCCGGGCCACCTTCACTCATCAGATCGAGCAGCCCCGAGTAGATTTCCTCAGCGGCGTCGGAGAGCTTCAACTACGCACCTGCAATCCCGCTGAGCTTGCGATCGGCAGTGGGGAATTGCTTGAGGCCGGCGCCCATCACGTCGTCGGCAAGGGTGAGGTACAGGTCGCCCACCGTGCCGGTCATTTTGGAATGCAGTCCGGTGACCAGTTTGCGGGCATGACCCGCGACGATACAGGCGAGCCCGTTGTTCTTGTGTGAATTGGCTTCGGCGTGCTCATGCACGAACATCAGGCAGCAATTGTCGAGCAGCGTGCCGTCGCCTTCCGGCGTGGCTTTGAGTTTTGCCACCAGATAGGCGAACTCCTCGACGTGCCAGCGGCAGATATCGCGCATGATGCGCTGGCCGCTCGGGCCATCGAAGCCCGGCGCTTTGCCGTCGGCGTGCGTGTAATCGTGATGGCGCGCGGCCGTGTAGCCGAGCCACGGGAAGCGCGACAGCCCCTGGCATTTGGTGAGCATGAAGGAAGCCACGCGCGTCTGCCCGGTGACCAGCGCGTGTGCGAGAAGGTCGCTCTGCAGTTTGGCAATGCGCGGCCAGTCTTTCATATCGCCGCCTTCTTCGGGCTCCTGGACCTTGCTGTACTCGGGCGGCAGCATGGTGATGGCGCGCTCGATATCGCGGACGGCGCTCAAGTGCTCGTCGACGCGCATCTGGTCCTGATGGCCGAGGGTGGATGCGAGCGCTTTGGCGTCCGCCTGCACGGTGTCGAGGACACTGCGTTTGCGCGCAACCCAGCCTTCGTCACGCTTGCCGAAGATGCGGTCGAACAGTTTGTGGGGGATCATCTCCGGCGGCAGCGCACGATCGCGGCCCGCCCAGCTCAGGTTGCGTTGAATGCTTTCTCCGAACGATTCCTGCGAAACGCCTAGCTGTAGGGACCGGAAACGCGAGTCGCCGCCGATTTTCGCCGCGATCAACTGGTCGATCGAAGCCGCGCCCGCGCCGTGTCCCGTAAACGAGCTGCCGGAGACCAGCGCGCTCATCGAGCGGTGATGGTCATTACCCGGTCCGGGCAGTCGCGCCGCTGGATTATCCAAGCCGGTGATGACGTGAATATCGCCGCGAAAAGGCGCGAGCGGAGCAAGGCACGGAGTGATCTCGTAGTCCGCGCCCGTGGTGGTGGGCATCCAGTAACGTTCCGTGATGCCGTTGCCGTTGAACCAAAACAAAAAGCGCGTTTGCGGTTTCGCCGCCGCTACTCCGTGCTTCACCTCCGCGGCGTAGAGCGTGCCGTTGAGATTGAACATGGCTTCGAGCGGAGGCAGGGCAATGGCCGTGGCCACGCCCTTCAGCAGCCTTCTGCGCGAGAGTCTAGTTACCGAGGGCATAGGCGCTCACTAGAGAAATCATAAGCTCTTTGAAGCCGAATTGCGAGTCGCGGAAGCGCTGGAGTCCCGCTTGGATCACGGGCCGGTCCACGCCGAGCTCGTGCCTGCCCCAGCCATAGCGAAAGAGCTGGCGGACCACGCACTCCTGGCATTCGGGACGTGCCGCCAGGATTGTTCCTAATTCTTTGGGCGATGAGAAGTCCGCACCCGGTACGCCGGAGAGTCCGCCACGCGCGTCCAGATCGAGTAGCACGGTCTTTACTTTTTTCTCGTTGTCATCGTCATGCGGGTTGTAGAATTTCAGCTCCAGTTTTTCGCGCCGGCCGCCGATGGCATCGAATTTTTCCAGACCGAAGCCGATGGGATCGATGAACTGGTGGCAGCCCGCGCAGGGTTGTTGCGTGGCGTGGGCGGCCATGCGTTCGCGGTTGGTCTGCGGCTTATCTTCGCTCACCGGCGGCAAATTGCTGTTGACTCCGGGCGGCGGATCGGGCACCTTCTGGCAGAGGAACTGTTCGCGTACGAAGACGCCGCGCGAAGTGGGCGAAGTCTCGTTCGGCTTGCTGGTCAGCGCCAGGAACGTTGCCTGGCCGACGATGCCAGCTCGGTCCGAACGGTCCGGGAAGTCAACGCGCGCGTACTCGGCGGTGGGAGCCGCAACGCCATATAGCGCGGCCAGGTCGGAGTTCAGAAAGCTGTAACCGGCCGTGAAAATGGTCATGAAATCGCGGTCGTTCCACACCGCGTCGGCGATCATGCGTCGCGTTTCTTCGGTCATGGCCTGCACCAGTTCAGGCGAATACTGCGGGTACCGGCGGCGGTCCTTTACGGCGTTCAGCAGACGGTCGAAGCGGAGCCACTCGGCGGTGAACTCGTCTACGGACTGCCGCGCGCGCGAGTCGACGATCATGCGGCGGGCGTATTTCTCAATGCTTGCGGAGGTAGCCAGCTCTCCACGCGCCGCTGCCTCGAAAAGGTCGGCATCCGGCATGGTGTCCCACAGAAAATAAGAGAGGCGGCACGCGATTTCGTACTGCCGGGTATCGCCTCCACGTTCCGCATGGAACAAAAAATTGGGCGATTGCAGCATGGCCTCGACAATCAACTGCGCGCCGGCCAAGAACTTGCCGGAGCGCCGCGTTTCGTCGGCAAACAGCGAAGCATAGCGCGCCACTTCCGCGGGAGCGAGCGGGCGACGGAAAGCTTTCGATCCGAATGTACGGATGAATTGGGCGGCACACTGGGCATCGCCCGGGGAGCGCGGCCGGCACGGCACCAGGTGGTTCACATCGCCGCCACGAAAAGCGTTGCGCGCGAGTTTTTCGGCGGCTGCGCCGTAAGCTTCCGCCAGCAAGGGTGGCACGCTCTGCGCCGACGTCTGATTTTTGAAGCCGTTGACAAAATCTTCCTGCGGAAACTGATTTGCGGGATTGGTCTGATCGCCAAGCAGGTCATGCACCGTGTGGTTGTACTGGCTGTGGGTCAGCCGGCGCATGGCGGTGACGTCGGTGGCGCAGGGCGTGATCGACGTGCATAGCAACCACAGAACAACAGGATGCCCGCGCATCACTTCGCGAACTCTAACCTGCGGAGTGTAGCCGCGGGCTCCGGATCTTCAAACTTTGTGACCGCCTCTTTCTGCCGGCCATTTTCGAGCGCCACGCCCGCGGGAGGATCGCCAAAGCGGAAGGTCTCTTTCAATAGCCGCAGGTCGTTCGAAATCCCGGCTTTGAGGCCCGTGTCGTGCAGAAAATCCGGCGCGAACTGCGGCTGCGCGGTGGGGACGGCGACGATCTTGGTATCGCCCCAGTCGAGCTTGGCCATGCGCCGGCCGGCATCCAGGCAATGCGGGCATTCGGGGTCGAAAAAATAGATGAAAATGCGGCCCGCGCGTGTGGGGAACGGCTTCCCGTCCACGGTAATAGTGGAAGGCGCTTTGATGCCATGCTGCCGCACCGCGGATGCACCGTAGGAAACCAGCGCAAACACAGTGACCGCGCACAACACGACGATGGCGCTGCGCTTACTCTCCACCGGGCGCACCCAGAACCCGGCCAGCACGGCAAACAGCAGCATGATGGCGTCGGCAACGAAGAATCCGGGGCCAACCACGCGCTTGACCCAGGGAAAGCAACTGCACTCCGCGCCGTGCAGCGCGTTGTAGTTGATCCCGACGTAAATCATGAAGACGACGAGCAGCCCTGAGGCCATCCAGGAGCCCCATTTACGGAAGCGCGGCACCAGAACAAAAACGGCGGTCACCGTCTCGGCGATCCCCAGCAGCAATGCCGCCGCCAGGCTCAAGCTCTCCGGCACCTTGGCCTGCGCCAGCCGCACCGCCATGCCGACCGGATCGGTGATCTTCCAGAGGCCGGACACAATGAAGATGACCGACGTCAGAATCGCCGAAATCCAGTTGAGACTGGTCTTCCATCCGGGCAGTTCCAGCGGGGTTATCGCATCACCTCGCTGTGCCATACTGTCGTTCATGCTGTATATTCTAGCGTTGTTCGCGGTGGCGGCGTTGGCGCAGACAGCCGATCTCGCTATCACGGGCGCGCGCATATATACGGTAGATCCGGCGCATCCTACGGCCTCAGCCATGGCTGTAAAAGGCGGGAAAATCCTCGCGGTCGGCGATATTGCAAGGTTTATTGGCCCTTCGACGCGTCAAATTGAGGCTCGGGGCGGCACGATTATTCCCGGATTTATCGATTCGCATGGCCATATGGAGGCGCTGGGCGACAGCCTCGAGACGCTGGACCTCCGCGGGACCAGTTCGGTCGAGGAAATTGCCTCGATCGTCAGCAAGGCGGCAAAGGACCACAAGCCGGGCGAATGGATTCGGGGGCACTCCTGGGACCAGAACAATTGGACGGGGAAACAGTTTCCCACGGCCGAGCTGATTTCCGATGCGGCGCCGGAGAATCCGGTGTACCTCACACGGGTCGACGGACACGCCGGTTGGGCCAACCGCAGGGCTCTTGATATTGGCGGCATTAGCGCCGCGACGCCTGATCCACCCGGCGGCAAGGTTCTCCGTGACGCTGCCGGCGCGCCCACGGGGGTGCTGATCGATCGCGCGCAGGCACTGGTGGCGGGCAAGATTCCGCCGCCCGGCGATCAGCAGGTTCGGGAACAGCTGAGGCGCGCGGCGCTGGCATGCGCGCGTCTCGGCATCACGACCGTGCACGATGCCGGGGTGGGCCGCGAAGAGCTCGATGCTTATCGCGCACTCATTCGCGACCACCAGCTTCCTATCCGCATCTACGCCATGATCGGTGGCGAAGGCGAACTGTGGCGCGAGTTTCTGCAGCGCGGGCCGGAACTAGGCGACCGGTTGACCATCCGCAGCATCAAGCTGATAGCGGATGGCGCGCTGGGCTCGCGCGGCGCCGCGCTGAAGCAGCCGTACACCGACGATCCGGGTAACTCCGGTCTGTTGATCCTACAGGAAAAAGACATCGAGCGGGTGGCGCGGGCCGCGGTCGCGCATGGGTTTCAGGTGAACACGCACGCCATCGGCGACCGGGCGAATCGCACGGTACTGGACGCATATGCTGCTCCGCTGGGCGGCGCTAATGACAGGCGCTTCCGCATCGAGCACGCGCAAGTGGTATCGCTCGAAGACGCGCCGTTGTTTCAGAGGTATTCGGTACTGGCGTCGATGCAGGCCACGCACGCGACGAGCGACATGCCCTGGGCAGAAGCGCGGCTCGGTCCGGAGCGCGTGAAGGGCGCATATGCCTGGCGGCGATTGCTGTCGCTGGGCGTGCACGTTCCCAATGGCTCGGATTTTCCGGTGGAAGATCCGAATCCGCTGAGGGGTTTTTACGCCGCCGTGTCGCGCCAGGACCACCGCGGCAACCCGCCGGGCGGCTGGTTTCCCGATCAGCGCATGACGCGCGAGGAGGCGCTCAGGAGCTGGACCATCGAGGGCGCCTACGCTGCGTTTGAAGAGAAAAGCAAAGGCTCGCTCATTGCTGGTAAGCTGGCCGATTTTGTCGTACTGTCCGATGACATCATGCATGTTCCCGCAGCGCAGATTTTGAAAACACGAGTGACCATGACGGTCGTCAGCGGCGAGGTAGTGTACTCCCAATGAGCGCCGCTGCGCTAATGGTGTTATGGCTCGCCGCCGGCCCGCAGGTGCTGTTGGATGAAGTGTTTCATGTGCCCGCCGGGGAGTGGCGGTACGTGCCGGTAATTTTGAAACAGCCGCCGGTCACAGTGGACTGCAATTTTCGCGTCATTTCGGGAAACGGCGCGGTGCGTGTGGTTCTGGTGAATCAAGACGGTCTGGATACGCTACGCGGGGCAGACCGCGAACCGCTCGGATCCGGCGCATTCACGCAGCAGGGCCAATTCAGCCGCCTGGTGAGCGTGCCGGATGAGTACGCAGTGGTGCTGGAGAACGGCGGCCGCGGCCAAGTCGATGTAAGGCTGCGCGTATCGCTGGATTTTTCAGCGCGCGGCCGTCCGCGGGTGCAGGTGCTTTCGCCCGAGCGGCGCTTCGCCGTGATCGTGATCAGCGCTACGGTCTTTCTGGGGATTGTGTTCTACTCGGCGCGGAGACTGCTGGGGGTGATGCGGTGAGTCATCTTGCTTCGCGGTCCAAGGTGGCGAGCAGTCGAGCGACCAGAGGCTCGGATGCCAGGCCGAAGAATCCCCGGGCGTCCTCCGCGAGCGCGCCCGAGACTTCCGCGATGCACGCATAACAATCCAGGCGCTGATCAAGCGTTAGGCGCCGTTGGCCAGGTCCGTCACCAACTCATCCAGCGCTTGTAGCTTAGCCGCGAAGTTCTCGCGGATACGGGCGTCGTTTTCCTGAAGGAAGGTGTCGGCCACCGATTCCGCTCGGCGGAGCTCCTCTTTACTCCATTTCCCGTAGTCGTTTTTCTGGGGGCGCATCGCTCTTGCCTGCAAAGAAGTGTCGGGGATCACACTCCTACCTCCCATGGTAAGCGGCCTGTCAATTCGACAAAAGATAAGGGTGGAAGGCGGGGCCGCGAGCCAAGTTAACTGTTAACGAGACTCTTCGGCCGCCGAGAACGCGTAACGGAGGGCGCTCACCAGATCGTCGGTCTCGCTGACGGCCTCGCGGCATCTTTCACATAGCAGAAGGTGTTCTTCCACGAATGCGATTGCGTCGTGGCTGGTTAACGTCCGCCGGACGTACTCATCCAACAGTTCCTCGGAAGGGTGCCAGTGGATCGCATGCAACATAAAGGCCTCACTTCTCTTCGCAGGTAGTTGGCGGCGCTCATATTTACATATATTGTGTAGATTTGAGGCGTTTTGTTTCCAATTTATTTTTAGCAGGCGGGTAAATGGAACAATATATTGTTCAATGAGAGGATTATCGGCGGCAGGACGGCAAAAATTGGGTAGCGCCCTCAATCTGCGCTTGGGAAACGGCCCGAACGGGCTCAGGTCGCGGAAGGGCGTCCCGCCACCAGCGCGAGGAATTCGTCGCGCGTGGATTTGCGGTCCCGGAAAGCACCCAGCATGGAGCTGGTGACGGCCCCGGAGTGTTGCTTTTCGACGCCGCGCATCATCAGGCACAGGTGACGCGCTTCGCAGATTACGCCCACGCCAACCGGGTCAATCATGGCCTGGACCGTCTGGGCAATCTCCTGCGTCATTCGCTCCTGGATTTGCAGGCGCCGCGCGAACATGTCTACGATGCGGGGGATTTTGCTAAGGCCGATGACGTGCCCTTTGGGGAGATAAGCCACGTGCACTTTGCCGAAGAACGGCAGCAGGTGGTGCTCGCACAGGCTGAAGAACTCGATGTCCTTGACGATCACCATCTCGTCGTACTTGACTGGGAAGAGCGCGCCGTTCACCACTTTGCGTCCGTCGGTATGGTACCCGCTGGTGAGAAAACGCAAAGCCTTTTCGACGCGTTCCGGCGTCCGCGTAAGGCCCTCGCGGTCCGGGTCATCCACCAACTGCTCGATAATCTTGCGGATCAACGGGGCGAAGGAGGAGTCTTCGATTGTAAGAGCCGGGATTGCGAGATCCGGCATTTTCACGACCCGCTTCTGCTTAGCCATCGTTCTCCGATACCTCAAAGATGTTGCGCGGCGTCTCAGCGATGCGAACTTTGTCGAGCACGGGCCAAGGCCCTGGAAATACAGAGTTCCAGCTGGCCTGCAAGCGAGTGTAGACCGCACGCGCCAGGTTTTCCGTAGTCGGCACTAATTCCTGAAAGATGGCGCTCTCACTGTTCAGATACGTGTGATCAAACGTGCGGAGTACCTGCTCCTCCACCAACCGGTCGAGCGCGGCGGGATCGACGGCTCTCCCCGAGCGCGGTTCGAGCGGACCCCGCGCGCTGATCTCGATCTCGTAGTCGTGGCCGTGTCCGTATGGGTTGTTGCACTTGCCGTAGAGGCTGGCATTTTCGGCGTCCGAGAGTCGATTGGCGTGGAGCCGGTGAGAGGACGAGAAGCGGTACTTTCGCGTAACGCGGATCATGCCGCTTCCCCGAAATAATCGACGAACAGATCGGGTGTCTCGTAAATGCGAACGGCGTGTAGCCGCCCGCCATCCTTGGCCAATTGCGGCTGGAGACGCTTCCAGATGTCGATGGCGATGTTTTCCGGCGTGGGCACGACGCGGTCGAATGGAGGGACCTCGTAATTCAAAAAGCGGTGATCGTACGACGTAATGACTTCGCGGTTCACGACATCCTTGAGCTTTTTCAAGTCGAGCACCATGCCGGTCACCGGATCGGGTTCGCCTTCGAGGGTGATATCGACGACGTAGTTGTGACCGTGTCCGTGTGGATTGGCAGCCATGCCGAATAACTCCTGGTTCTCATGGTCGGAGAGCTGAGGATTGCGGCAGACGTGGGAAGCCGAGAATTCGACGCGTTTGGTGATCAGCATTTCTGGTGCGAGCTGCCGGGGTTTGGCGGCAGGATACAATAAGATTATAAGTTACCTGTGATGCAGACTGCGAGAACCGACCGGATTTTACAGGTTTCGATCGGCGTGCTATTGGCCGCCTTCGTGTACGTGATTTTTGTTTCCCTTTACGAGCACATCGTGGTGGTCGGTGACACAGCACCCGATTTCTCCATCACCGCCGACAACGGACAGACCATCACCCCGACGAATTTCGGGGGCAAATTGCTGGTGCTGAACTTCTGGGCGACCTGGTGTCCCACGTGCATTGAGGAACTGCCCTCGCTTGATCAGTTTCAGAAGCTGTTCGCCAATTCCGGAGTTGTGGTTCTCGGCGTGAGCATGGACAAGGACGAAAAACTTTACAAGCGCTTTCTTTCGCGCGTGAACGTGTCATTCATGACCGCGCGCGACCCGGCGAACAAGGTCAACGCCACGTACGGCACATTCAAAATTCCGGAGACGTACATCATCGGGAGCGACGGAAAGGTGCTCATGAAGATCATCAGTTCGACGGACTGGGTCGACCAAAAGATGGTGAGCTACGTGAAGTCGCAGCTCTAAGTTATGCTGGCGCCGAAAGCCAAAGAGAAGCTGGTTCAACTACTCGGCCCGCGCGGTTATCTGGATCGCCCCGAAGATCTATCGCTTTACGAATACGACGGCAGCGTGGATAAAGCGCGTCCCGATATGGTGGTGTTTCCCCGCTCGACCGAGGATGTGGCCACAATCGTCAAGATCAGCCGCGAACACGGTGTGACCATTGTGGGCCGCGGCGCTGGCACGGGGCTGAGTGGCGGTGCGATCGCTAGAGAGGGCGGCATCATGATCGGTTTCGCGCGCATGCACCGTATCCTCGAGATCGACCTGTCAAGCGAGCGCGCGGTGGTGCAGCCGGGCGTGGTGAATCTGGATATCACACTGGCGGTCGAGCCGCATGGCTACTTCTACGCGCCTGATCCATCGAGCCAGCGCGCCTGTACCATTGGCGGCAATGTGGCGGAAAACGCCGGCGGACCGCACACGCTGGCCTACGGCGTCACGACCAACCATGTGCTAGGACTCGAGGTGGTGCTGCCGGATGGATCGGTGATGACTACTGGCGGCAAAGAACTCGATCTTCCCGGGTACGACCTCGCAGGGCTGCTCACGGGATCGGAAGGCACTATGGCGCTGGTGACGAAGGTCACGGTGCGGCTGATGCGCAAGCCGGAACTGGTGAAGACCGTGCTGGCCATCTACGATTCCGCGGACCACGCCGGACAGACCGTGGCTGAGATTACGGCGCGGGCCATCACGCCGGTGGCTGTTGAGATGCTCGACGGTGTCATGCTGCAGATGGTGGAACAGGCGACCCACGCGGGCTATCCGTTGGACGCCGCGGCGGTATTGCTCATCGAACTGGAAGGTTTGCGTGAGGTGGTCGAGGAACAAGTAGAGCAGATCCGGCAGGCGGCGACGGCGTGCGGCGCGCGCGAGGTGCGGCTGGCGAAGTCAGCAGAAGAGCGCGAACTCTTGTGGAAGGGTCGCAAGAACGCATTCGGCGCGGTGGGGCGGGTGAGCCCGACGTATTACGTGCAGGATGGCGTGGTGCCACGGACCCAGATCGCGCCGACCCTCCGCTTTATTGGTGAAGTGGGAAAGAAATACGGCCTGACCATTAGCAACATTTTTCACGCGGGCGACGGCAACATGCACCCCATCATTTTGTTCGATGCCCGACGCGCGGGCGATCTGGAGAAAACCAAAGCCGCGGGCGAGGAGATCCTGGCGCACTGCATCTCGGTCGGCGGCTCGATCACCGGCGAGCACGGCGTGGGCATGGAAAAGAACGAGATGATGGATCGCCTGTTTTCCAAAGAGACGCTGGGCATGATGCGCGACTTCAAGCTGCTGTTCGATCCCGATGGCCGCTTGAATCCCGGAAAGGTGCTGCCAACCGGGAAGGGGTGTCTCGAAATCCGGCAGCCGGCGCTGGTCCCGGCTTCGCGGATGTATTGAGGGATAGCGTTGCGCGACGGTAGTTGGAATGCGACCGATGGACAGGAGGGAACGCCTGTCCTACCATGTGAGGATAAACGCTTATGCCGATCTTCGAATATAAGTGTCAAGACTGCGGAACCAAGTTTGAGAAACTGCTGCGGCGCTCCGTTGAAGCCGCCGAGCTGGATTGTCCCGCCTGCGGGAAGAAACACCTGACGCAGGAGTTTTCGACTTTTGCGGCACATGCCAGTGGTGCCGCGGCGCACAGTAGCGATGCGCCTGTTTGCCCCAGCGGAATGTGCAGCAATCCCGGGTTCTGCGGTCGAAACTAGATGGCCACGCCGTCGGTTAACGTCAAGCTCGAAGTCACCGGTCCGGTCGGCGAGGCTTACCGCGAAATCCTGAGTGCCGAGGCGCTGGAGTTCCTGGCGCATCTGGCGAACCAGTTCGAAGCCCGCCGGCTGCTGTTGCTGGAACGGCGAAGCGAGCGGCAGGTGCAACTCGACGCGGGGCGGTTGCCCGACTTTCTGGAGGACACGGCCGAGGTCCGCCGTGGCGAGTGGACGGTTGCTCCTATTCCGCAGGATCTTGCGGACCGGCGCGTCGAGATCACTGGTCCGGTCGATCGCAAGATGATCATCAACGCGCTCAATTCCGGCGCCAGCGTCTTTATGGCGGACTTCGAAGACGCCAACTCGCCGACCTGGCAGAACAACCTCGAAGGCCAGATCAATCTGCGCGATACCGTAAACGGGACCGTTGGCTACACTAGCCCGGAAGGTAAGCAATACCGGCTGGCGGACCGGGTCGCCACATTACTCGTGCGGCCGCGAGGCTGGCACCTGGTCGAGAAGCATCTTTTGATCGATGGAAAACCGGTTTCCGCATCGCTATTCGATTTTGGCCTGTACTTCTTCCACAATGCGGCGAAGTTGATAGAAAAGGGAACCGGGCCGTATTTCTATTTGCCCAAGCTCGAAAGTCATCTGGAGGCGCGGCTGTGGAACGACGTGTTCGTGTTCGCGCAGGACTACATCGGGACCCCGCGGGGGACGATCCGTGCGACGGTCCTGATTGAAACGATTCTGGCCGCGTTCGAAATGGACGAAATCTTATACGAGCTACGCGATCACTCGTCGGGACTGAACTGCGGCCGCTGGGATTACATTTTTAGTTTCATCAAGAAGTTTCGCAACCGGCCGGATTTTCTGTTGCCCAATCGCGCCCTGGTCACCATGGACCGCGACTTCCTCAAGGCGTACGTAGATCTGTTGATTCAGACCTGCCACCGCCGCGGCATCCACGCCATGGGGGGCATGGCGGCGCAGATTCCTATTAAGAACGATCCCGAGGCCAATGAGAAAGCGATCGAGAAGGTCCGGCAGGACAAACTGCGCGAAGTGAAGGCTGGGCATGATGGAACGTGGGTGGCGCATCCCGGCCTGGTGCCTGTGGCCAAGGAAATTTTCGATGCACATATGCCGCAGGCGAACCAGATTGCGGTCAAGCGCGACGACGTCAAGATTGGGCCGCGCGATCTTCTGAAGGTTCCGCCAGGCGAAATCACCGAGCAAGGGTTGCGGTTGAACGTGGACGTCGGCATCCAATACCTGGAATCATGGCTGCGTGGCAACGGCGCGGTGCCGATTTACAATCTGATGGAAGACGCGGCAACGGCGGAGATCTCGCGCGCGCAAGTGTGGCAGTGGCTGCGGCACGGCGCCCGGCTGAGCGACGGGCGGAATGTAAGCCGCGAGTTAGTCACGCATACCATTGCGGAAGAACTGGTGAAGCTCAGGGACCATCTCGGCGCAGTGCGTTTTGATTCAGCAAAATTCGACGTGGCTTCGAAACTATTCGAGCAGATGATGACAGTCGGCGAGTTCCCGGAATTTCTGACCCTCGGCGCGTACGATTATCTGGACTAAAAATTGAATCCGCGCGTTGACCCGTTGCGACCGCCTACAGTGTTCCGCCAGCGAGGGACTCGAGAAAAACCGGTGGCAGTGGCCAGTGGCCCACGACGCGCCGTCCGGCCTGCTCGAACACGCCTGCCGTGAGCACGCCGCTCAGGTCCGTGGGACTTGGCTTCTGGTTTTCGCGCGCGATGGTTTCGCGAAGCAGGGACGTGGCGTGCTGCAATTGACCTGCAAGCGCAACGGCGTCCGCGGAGGAACGGCACGTCACGGCAAGCCTGGCTTCGAACTGCTGCTCCTGCGGGCCGAGCGACAGAAGAATCTTATCCGCTGATGCCAGAGCGGTGGCAAATAAGCGCGTGCCCGGCGGCAACTGGTTGGCAGTCTTTAGGCTCTCGGCGGGGATCGAAAGCCAGACTGGATCACGAGGCCTCTCGAGCGGTTGCACGGCATGGCTTCGCGGATCTTCGAGGCGCGCCGCGGCGAAACTGTCGGTGCTCACGGCCAGCGCCATCAAATTGGATTGGAGAAGGAAAAACGAAATGCGCCGCTCGGGCGTGCTGCCCGGCATGCGGCATAGGCCCTTTGAACAAGTTCCCCCTTGCGCGACCACGTAACGTGTGAGCTTGGTCCAGTCGAACCGGCCTTTGATGACAAAGAACTCGCCATCCCGGCCGAAGGAGACGGCTGCCAGATCCAAATCGCGGCGGTAATCGAAGCCCGTGTCGCGCACGAAGGCCTGGTACTCGGGTTCTTCCGAGGTCTTGGATGGTGAAAGCAGCTTCAGGACGCCGCCGCGGCGAAGCGTGTCGAAATCCAGAAACAGGATTATGGCGTCCTGGGCCGGCAGTCGTTGCAGCATCCCGGCGGAACTCGCTGCCGCAAAACGGCCGCGTTGGTAGAGTGCCAGCCACACCGCGCCACCACAAAGGACCAGGGCGACGATCACCACCCACGCGCGGCGGGAGAGTTTCACGAACTCAGTATCACACGCCGGCCGCGACGGTTTCAGCCGCGCGCGCTTCCTTCCACAGCGCGATGTAGGGCTTGAGCTGCTGCATCATGGCGCGGAACTGGTCGAGCGTGAGCGACTGGGCGCCATCGCTGACGGCCTTCTCCGGCTGCGGATGCACCTCAATGATCAAACCATCGGCGCCAATGGCCACTCCGGCGCGCGCCACTGCCGGCACCAAGCTGCGCTTGCCGGTAGCATGGCTGGGGTCGAGGATCACCGGCAAATGAGTCAGTTCGTTGAGCACGGGGACGGCGGCGATGTCGCAGGTATTGCGCGTAGCCGTTTCGAAAGTCCGGATGCCGCGCTCGCACAGCAGCACGTTGGAGTTGCCGTGCGCCACCAGGTATTCGGCGGACATCAGCAGCTCCTTAATGGTGGAACTCATGCCGCGCTTGAGCAGCACGGGCCGTCCGCATTTGCCGAGCGATTTGAGCAGGGCGAAATTCTGCATATTCCGCGCGCCCACCTGCATGATGTCGGCGTACTCGGCCACCATCTCCGCATCGCGATCGCTCATCACCTCAGTGATGATGGCAAGACCTGTAGCCTCCTTGGCTTTGCGCAGCAGCTTCAGGCCTTCGAGCTCCATGCCTTGAAAATCGTAGGGTGACGTGCGCGGCTTGAAGGCTCCGCCACGCAGAATGCGCGCGCCGGCTCTGCGCACTTCTTCGGCGGTCACCATGATCTGGCGCTCGGATTCGACCGAGCAAGGCCCGGCCATCACGATGAATTCGTCGCCTCCAATTTCAAGACCATTGACCCGCATCTGCGTGCGCTCCTTCTTGAATTCCTTGCTGACGAACTTGTAGGGCGCCGAGATGCGAACCGCGCGCTCCACGCCTGGAGTGGCTTCTAGCGATTCGAGGCAGTCCGTCACGTCGCCGATGCCGACCACTCCGATGACCACGCGTTCCTCGCCCTCGATCGAATGGACCTTATAGCCGAACTCACGAATCCGCTCGCAGACATGGTCAATCTCTTCACGAGTGGCATGGGGCCGCATCGAAATAATCATGGTCGTAACCCTCCCGGCAAATAAAAAACCCACTCTATCGAGTGGGTTGGCTTTGTTCGAACTGCTTTATTTCCAGACCAACGCCACTCTACACGATCTTGGTAAAGTACCAAAATCGGTAACGAAACGAGTTGGCGAAGGCCCGAGACATCGAAAAAGCAGTATACCCCTACGGTATCCATCAAGGCAAGCGGTATTGCATCGGGAACAGATGTTACAGAATCTAACGGAGTGGAGTGGTGGATGAGATAGTAATGCCGGGCAGTACCAGTTCCGTGCAGACGGCCGCCGTGAGGGAACAAGTCTTTCTGGCTGCGGAGTGGCGCTATCTGGCGATGCTCAATTACGAAGTGGACCCGGCGCTGCTCGCGCCGCATGTCCCCGCGAGTACCGAACTGGACCGATTCGATGGCAGGACCTTCGTCAGCCTGGTGGGCTTCCGGTTCCTGTCCACGAAAATCTTGGGAGTTCGATTTCCTTTTTACCGCAATTTCGATGAGGTGAATTTACGATTCTACGTGCGGCGCCGCGTCGACGGTGCAGTGAGGCGCGGAGTCGTTTTCATCCAGGAAATTGTCCCGCGGCGTGCAATAGCGGCGGTGACACGTTTCGCTTACAACGAGAATTACCGCTGCTTGCCCATGGCTCACCAGATCTCGTGTGGGGAGAGCGCGTTGCGCGTCGAGTACGCGTGGCGACTGGGCTCGATCTGGAACCAATTGACGGTTCACGCGGACGGCACGCCGCACGCGATGGTCGATGGCTCCGCGGAGCAGTTCATTGCCGAGCATTACTGGGGTTACAGCACACAGCCCGGCGGTGGCTGCGTAGAGTATCACGTGACACATGCACCCTGGCGGGTTTGGGATGTGGCACGCGCCGAGTTCGCGGGCGATGCAGCGTCGCTGTATGGCGCAACGTTTGCGGATGCGCTGAGCAAGCCGCCGGACTCGGCCTTTCTAGCGGAGGGTTCACCGGTGACAGTCTACCGTGGGAAGAGAATTTAACGCTGAATCCGAGAACGAGGGCTGGGGACTAAACGACGGTTGATTAGTGGCGCGACGATTTCCCGCTAGGGCTTGTGGTAAGTGATCGTAGCGTGGGAAAAGTCATTTTGCGAAACGGGAAAAGCAACCACCTCATCCACGCCTTCACGCAGCCATCCATCGCCGTGCCACGCACGCACGCGGGCTGTCATACCGGATGGCCCTGCGAGCTCAAACGTCAACCGAGCAGGCTCAACATGCGTGCCAATTAAGCGGACGGCGCGCGAGCGGTCACCCGGCTCGGCGGCCACGAGATCGGGAAAAAGCTCGACTCCATCGTCGAAACGCAGAACCAGGTCGAACTGCTCCGCGGAACCGGCGTCAACCACTGCGTGTACATCGACGTCACTGGCCATCGCGCGGGCCGTGACCGCTTTGCCATTGAGCTCGGCTGAAATCAGCGAACTGCCCGGAGGCAGGGCCGGAGAGAACACCGTCCGAAGGGGCTTCCCCTGAACTGAAAGCCTGATACGCATAGTGCCTTTGGTTCGCGTGACAGTCCCGCTCACCTGGGACGCGCCGATGCGGTAACGCGAGAATTGCACTTCATTCCAGTTCGCCGGCAGATGCGGCGCAACAGTCAGTGCGCTGGTTAAGGCATCGCCATCGAGCCCCAGCAAACCCGAAATTAGCGGGTGAATCACCGCGGTAGAAGAGAACAGCTGGTGCGGCACCGCGCGCGACAACGGCTGAGCGCGATCGCCACCCATGTACTCGGGAATGAAACCAGGCCCCGAAAATCCTGTCAGCGCGGACACTCCGTAAAGATGCTGGAGCGCCGCTTGCGAGCGGTGGTTTTTGTACTCGGCCATCATGGTGAACCCGGTGACGAAGGGCCACACACTGCCATCGTTGTAGCTTAACGGATCGTACGCCGGGCTATCGGTGGCAAACAGGCGGACGCCCCAGTCCGCGCTCAACTCCGGCCGGTTAAACGCCGATGCCGCGCGCGCCGCTTTCTGTGGATCGAGACCGCCGTGCGCCACGGCAATGGCTTGCCAGCCCGACAGCGCGTCATAGGTCGAGCCATCGGCCAAACGGCCGAACGGGAAGAAGCCTTTGCCGCTCCGGAACCACGCATTGAGCGAAGCGCGTCCCTTCTCGAGTTGTGCGCGAGCCCGGTCAGCCTGATCGGGGTGGCCGGCCATCACGGCCAGGTTCGCAAACCCTTCGAGCGCCGCCAGCCACGCGCCCGCAAGATAGACGTCCTTAGCCACGCGGCCACTCAGTGCGCCGGTTTCCACCGCCGCGGCGCCGCCCTTCACGTTGGACAGCAGGCCATCGTCATCGAGCACGGATTCGCAATAGCGATAGGCTTTATCGAGCGACGGCCACGAACGGTTGACGAAATCCAGATCGCCCGAGTGGCGCGCATACACCGACGCTGAGAAAAGATACAAGGCGGTTGTGTCAGCGTGATAGTAGCCGTATGGATACTGGCTCCAATCGAGCAGCGCTGCGCTCTGCGTGAGTTCGTGCTCGATCTTTCCGTCGGAGCGCTGGTGATCCCGCAGGAATTCGAGAACGCCGCGCGCGCGGGCGAAGTCTCCGTAATCTACAATGCTCCACGAATTCATGAGCGCATCGCCGCCGAAGAACCATGCGAAGCCGGGCCGCTCGCTTGCACCGGAGAGCCCGTAACCCGCGACCAGGCCGCAGCCCACGCCGTCATCGCACTGCCAGCCTTGATCGGTCGCGAGTTTGGCCCACGTGAATGCGCGGTTGAGCGTGGCATCAGGCGTCTGCACATCCATAGTTCGCGTCAGGTATTTTTCGTAGTAGGCATCCGCCTGGTTTGGAAGCGAAGAGGCTTCAGCCAGTGTGCCGCGATACATCTTGAGCGCGCTCTCCACCCCCGCGCCCGAGCCCGCGAAGACGATGGGGATGGCGCCCCGGCGCGCGATTTCAGGCGTGATGTCCATTTCAAGCAGTACAGTGCGATCAGGAAGTTGATGCCCTACCTGCTCGCTGGCGCGCGCGAAATGCGGCGAGCCAACCACCGCCGCATGCCGCCGGAGCCCTTCGGTAATGACGAGTGCGTGATCGCGTTCCTGCCAATCGCTCGATTGACCGCCGAACGACGCCGGCCACATGGGTTTCATTTCCAGCGTGAACGCCGCGCGCAAACGCAGCGGGCGGGAAGTCTCGATGTCGAGCAACACGGCTGCCGCCGGTTTCTCGAGCGATGCCACCCAGGTCTGCCGGATGGTGAATGCCGCGTGCGCGTGCGTGATAGTGACATGCCCCGGGCTCACGGTTACGCGCTCGGCCAGATCCGCCAGCGGCACAGGCTCGAGCGACCCATCGAAATAGACTGAGATGCGGAAATCGCGCAGGACCTTCACCGGCATGATCCACGCTTCGAACGTGCCGTCTTCACGACCCATCAGCAAGGCGCGATGTCCGACTGAATCGATGAACTTGTGTGGTTCAGCCGGTACCCGTAGCGCAGGCAGTTCGCCCGCACGCGCATTCACGGCAACAACCAGCAAGGCTGCGCTGAAAAGCCGTCGCATGTGCTGGTATTATGGCACGCAGATCCATGGCATCCGCCGCAAAACCAGTCCAAAATAAGCGTGTCGTCCGCCCTCGGACGGCCGCTGAGCGTCAGGCGCGGTTGCGCGAAATGCTGCGACGGCTCGACGAGCTTTATCCGAACGTCAGTACCCCGCTGTTGCATCGCAACCCGTGGGAACTTCTTGTCGCCACCATTCTTTCCGCGCAATCGACCGACAAGCTGGTCAATTCGGTGACGCCAGGACTATTCAAGAAGTATCCGACGATGCGCGACTTCGCGGCCGTTCGTCAGGAGGTACTGGCCCAGGACATCCATTCGACTGGGTTCTTCAACAATAAAGCTAGGTCGGTCATCGGTGCCGCCAAAAAAATCCTCGCGGATTTCGGCGGCGAGGTTCCTCGCACCATGGACGAGATGCTGACCGTGCCCGGAGCTGCGCGTAAGACAGCGAACGTCGTACTGGGCGCGGCGTTTGGCATTAGCGCCGGCGTAGTAGTGGATACTCACGTGCAGCGCATTGCACGGCGCCTCGATTTGACCAAGAACACCGATCCCGTCAAAATCGAGCGCGACATGATGAAGATCATTCCCAAGGAAAAGTGGATCACTTTCCCGCTCCAGCTCATCTTCCACGGGCGTGCGTTGTGCTTCGCGCGGAAGCCACGCTGCGCCGAGTGCAAGCTCGAGCCGCTCTGTTACGCGTCCGACAAAACAGTTTGATGGCGGACGGCCCCGATCTGTTACGCTCAGTTTGACTATGTCCTATCGCTCGACCCGCGGGCTTGCGTTCTTCTGGATTGCGGCAGCATTGGCCTTCGCGCAGGCGCCACCCGAGCCGCCCAAAGTGCTGCGCATCACCAGGCAAACCATCAAGCCGGGCAAGGCAGCAGCACAGGAGCGGATCGGGACTCTCGCGGCGCACGCTATGGCGCGCACAAAATATCCCGCGAATGTTCTCGCCCTTAGCTCCGTGTCAGGCGAATCAGGGGTCTGGCTTCTCGAATCCCATGAGTCTTTCGCTTCGGTTGAGGAGGCCGAGGCGTTTGTCGAAAAGACGGCAGCGCTGAAGTGGTCTCTGGGCCAATACGACGCGCAGAACGGAGAGCTGGTTGCCGGTGTGCGCCGTTTGCTGGCGGTTTACCGCAAGGATCTGAGCTATCACGGCGAGCAGCTCGCGCAAGATCTGCCGAAGATGCGCTATCTAAGCGTGGTGATGGTGCGTCTCCATCCGGCGCGCGACGCGGAATTCGCCGACGCCATCAAGCTCGTGACAGGCAGCTACGAGAAAATTAGCAGCGATCAGCCGCTGGTGATTTATCAGGTGGTATCCGGCGCACCAGGGCCGTCCTACCTTTTCTTTTCGCCGATGGTTTCACTCAAGACCATGGATGAAGCGCCGGCGCGCGGAAGGGCCATCCGCGAATCCATGGGCGAAGAGAACGCCGCAACGATGCTGAAGACTTCCGCTGCGGTGACGGCGGCGAGCGAAAGCTTTCTATTCACTTTGAATCCCAGGATGAGTTATGTCTCGAAGGAATTTGCCGCGGGCGATCCGGAGTTCTGGATTCTCAAACCGCCGCCCAAACCCGCAACAGTACCGGGATTGACTGCGCCCCCCACGGTTCCGCAGCCGACGCCCGCGACACCACCAGCTCCGAAGCCGTAGCCGCACCGTACTTGCGCGTGCCTCACGCCGCGCGATAGCCTTGCCAGACATGCAAAATGCGGAACTGCCTCGCAAGCTTGGCTTGGCTGACGCCACGGCGATCCTGATCGGCACAGTAATCGGCTCGGCGATTTTTCTGGTGCCAAACGCAGTGGCGCGCAACCTGCCGTCGGCCGGTCTGATCCTGCTGGTGTGGAGCCTGACGGGCGTGCTCACTTTCTTCGGCGCGCTGGCGTATGCCGAGCTGGGCGCCATGATTCCGGCGACCGGTGGCCAGTACGTTTACTTGCGCGAGGCGTATGGACCGCTGGTGGGTTTTCTGAGCGGATGGGCGGGCTTCCTGGTGATGCAATCGGGCGGAATCGCCACGCTGGCCGCCGGGTTTTCGATCTATCTCTCGTACTTCATCCCGTTGAGCCCGGTGACGGGAAAGCTGGCAAGCGTGCTGCTCATCGCAGTGCTGACCCTGGTGAACTACCGCGGAGTGCGGCTGGGCGCCGGGGTGCAGCGGGTGTTCACGTTCTTGAAACTCGCCGGCCTCACGGTCATCATGGCGAGCGCTTTTCTAAGCTCGCGGCATATTGAGACGGCTGCCACGGCCAGCCTGGCTGGGTTTTCCTGGAGCCAGTTCGGTGTGGCCATGATCGCCTGCCTTTGGGCGTACGAAGGCTGGAACTGCGTGAGCTTCGTCGCTGGAGAAGTCAAACGGCCCGAGCGCAATCTCCTGCTTGCGCTGAGCCTGGGAACGGCGGCGCTGATCGCGATTTATCTTGCGGCGAATGTCGCCTACATGCGTGTGCTGTCCGTTCCCACGCTCGCGACGACCGACCGCGTGGCGGCGAGGGCGGCGGAAATCACCATGGGTTCCATCGGCGGAAAATTCGTCTCGCTGACGATTCTGCTCTCCATCATCGGTGCATCGAACGGAGCCATTCTCACGTTTGCCCGCGCCTATTTCGCCCAGGCTCGCGACGGGCTGTTCTTTCGAGCGGTTGGAAACGTGCATCCGCGATTCGAAACGCCGCACGTCGCCATTGTTGTGCAGGGCGTCTGGGCCGCCGTGCTGGCCATCAGTGGCTCTTACGAGCTTTTGTTCTCGTATGTGATTTTTGCCGCGTGGATTTTTTATGGCCTGGCGGTGCTTGGCGTCGTCGTGCTGCGGCGCAAGGCGCCGGACCTGCCGCGGCCCTACAAGATGTGGGGCTATCCGGTGACGCCCATCGCGTTCGCGGCGGTGGCGTTCTGGTTCGTGATCAACACCATCATTACTACGCCAGTTTCATCCCTGATCGGGCTCGCCATCGTTGCGGCGGGTGTTCCCGTGTACTACATTTGGCGACGGGTCACGTCTCACATTTAACATATGTTGAAATCGCAATGGTTCTTGTTTGCTCTGGCGGCCGCGGTTGCGGCTCCGGTCGCGACGCCGGTACCGAAAACACGGACTGACGATGTCAGTGAATCCGTCCACGGCGTCACCATTCGCGATCCGTACCGCTGGCTGGAAGATCAGCAGAGCTCGGATACGCGCGCCTGGATCGACACGCAGAATGCGTATGCGCGTTCGGTGCTCGATCCGCTGCCGGGCCGCGCGGCCATCAACAAGCGCCTGGAGGAGCTGCTGAAAACCGAGCGCTTCAACACGCCCGTGGTTCGCAATGGCCGTTATTTCTTCACGCGGCGCCTGGCGGACCAGAACCAGTACGCCATCTGCATGCGTAACGGCCTGCACGGAAGCGATGAGGTGCTGATCGATCCCAACAAATCCGGCGGCGATCAGACCACGTCGGTCAACATCCTGGATGCTTCCGAAGACGGCAAGTGGCTGGTCTATGGGACCCGGCAGGGCGGGGAAGACGAGGAGGCGGCGACCATCCTGGATGTGGACGCGCACCAGGAAATCGACCGGCTGCCCCGGACCCGGTTTTTCAGCCTCCAATTGACGCCTGACAAGAAGGATATCTACTACTCCAAGTCTCTGCCGGAAGGATCGCGCATCTATCATCACCGGATTGGGAAAGACGTGGCGTCGGATAAGGAGATTTTCGGCAAGCAAACCGGTCCATCGGAGTTTGTCGTCGCCGAAGTGTCGCTCGACGGGCGTTACCTCGGGCTCTACATCGGCCACGGCCCGGGCAAAAAGACGGAAGTCTACGTCAAGGATTTGCAGGCGAACGGACCGATCACGACCATCGTGAATGATGTCGATGCCGAGTTCACTCCCGAGTTTGCCGGTGACCGGATGTTCGCGGAGACGAACTGGAAAGCACCCAATGGAAGGATTTTCGCCATCGATCTGACGAAACCGGCGCGCGCGAACTGGCGCGAAGTGGTGCCGGAGTCGAAGTCGGTGATGCAGAGCTTTTCCGTTACCGGCGGACGGCTCGCGGTCAACTATCTGGAAAACGTGAATTCGCGCGTGAAAATCCTGGATACTTCCGGAAAAGAAGTTGGCAATATAGCATTTCCTTCACTGGGCACCGTGACCGCGGTCGCCGGGCGCTGGGATAGTAAAGAGGCTTTTTACACATTTACATCTTTTGCGCAGCCCGCGACCATCTATCGCTACGACGTTGCTACCGGAAAGCAGGACGTCTGGGCAAGTGTGAAAGCGCCGATCGATCCAGCGCAGTTTGAGGTTCGGCAAGTCTGGTATCCGTCGAAGGATAAGACCCGTGTCCCCATGTTTCTGGTTTTCAAGAAGGGCCTCAAGCTGGACGGCAACCGGCCTACGCTGCTCTATGGTTACGGCGGTTTTCTGATCAACGAAACGCCTGCTTTCCGTACGGACGCCGTGATCTTCGCTGAGCATGGCGGCGTTTTCGCGCTACCCAATCTGCGCGGCGGCGGCGAATTCGGCGAGAAATGGCACCAAGGGGGTATGCAGGAGAACAAGCAGAATGTGTTCGACGATTTCACCTCCGCGGCGGAATGGTTGATCGAGAACGGCTACACTAAGCCGGCGCATCTGGCTATTTCAGGCGGATCGAATGGCGGCCTGCTGGTGGGTGCCGCCATGACGCAGCGTCCAGATCTGTTTCAGGCGGTGGCGTGCGAGTATCCGCTGCTCGACATGGTTCGGTATCACCAGTTTCTATTGGGAAAATTGTGGATTCCGGAGTATGGTTCATCGGATGATCCCAAGGAGTTCGAGGTGCTGCACAAATACTCGCCGTATCACCACGTGAAAAAGGGCGTGAAGTATCCGGCGGTGCTGTTTGTGACGGGGGATTCCGATACACGTGTGGCGCCCCTGCACGCTCGCAAAATGACCGCACTGGTGCAAGCCGCGACCGGATCAGACCGGCCGGTGATGCTGCGCTATGACACCAAAGCCGGGCACTCCGCGGGGCTTCCCGTCAGCAAGCAGGTGGAGGAGTTGACGGACGTGCTGAGCTTTCTGCTGGCCGAAGTAGGAGCCGGGTAGAGGCCGCGGCAGGCAGCAGCGCGTAGTCAAACGCTAACTTTTTCCTGCCGCAGGTCCAGATATTTCTTCCGGCTGTCCAGAATCACTTTTCTGGCCGCGGGCGGGTCGCCCCAACCTTGCATTTCGGTTACCCGGCCTTCGAGTTCCTTATAGATGCTGAAAAAGTGCTCCAGTTCGCGGCGAATGTGGGCGAAAATCTGGTCGATGGTATGGATCTGGTCGTAGCGCGGGTTGCGGGTGGGAACGGCGATGATTTTCTGGTCACCGACCTGACTGTCGACCATATTGAGCACCGCGACCGGGCGCACTTCGATCAGGCAGCCCGGGAAACTGGGTTGATCCACCAGCGTGAGTACGTCCATCGGGTCGCCGTCCTCGGCCACCGTGCCCGGGATGAACCCGTAATCGCCGGGATAGTGCATGGGCGAGTAGAGAGTGCGATCCAGCCGGAAGACGCCCAGCGCCCGGTCGTATTCATATTTGTTGCCCGAGTTTTTCGGAATCTCGACAATCATGCGAACGATCTCGGGACATTCGGGACCCGGGTCGATTTCGTGCAGCAGCGGCGGCATCGTTCTCAGGTTAGCGCACGCGCGCCGGGCGCGGTTGCATCGGCAACCCGGAATGGTGTATTCAGAAAGGCGCGCTACAGATTCCCTTCGAGCCAGGCAATATGAGCCAGAGCATTGCAATCGGCATGATCGGCTATAAGTTCATGGGCAAAGCCCATTCGAACGCGTACCGGCAGATCGGCCAGTTTTTCGACCTACCCCTGACGCCACGCCTGAAAACCATCAGCGGCCGCGACAAGGCGAAAGTGGAGAAGATGGCCCAGCGGTGGGGCTGGGAGAGTGCTGTGGACGACTGGAGGCGCATCATCGATGATCCCGAAATCAAGGTCGTCGACATCTGCTCGCCCAACAACACGCACCACGATATCGCCATCGCCGCATTTGAAGCCGGCAAAATTGTCGCGTGCGAAAAGCCGCTGGCCATGAATGGCGCCGAGGCTGTGCAAATGGCGGCGGCGGCGCGGAAAAGCGGCAAGATCAATACCGTCTGGTTCAATTACCGGCGGGTTCCAGCCATCGCCTTCGCGCGGCAGTTGATTGACGAAGGCCGTATTGGCAGGGTCTACCATTTCCGCGCGCTCTACTTGCAGGACTGGACCATGGATCCGTCGGTGCCGCTGCTCTGGCGCATGGACAAAGACGTCGCCGGTTCCGGTGTGACCGGCGATCTGCATTCGCACATCGTCGATCTGTCGAATTTTCTGGCGGGCGATATCGAATCGGTGGCCGGCACGAGCAAGATTTTTATCAACGAGCGCGAGCGGCCGGAGGGCGGCAAGTCCAAAGTCGAGATCGAGGACGCGTCCATCTTCGTGGCCAAATACACCAGCGGCGCCATCGGTCACTTCGAAGCCACCCGTTTCGCCAACGGGCGCAAGAACGGAAACACTTTCGAGATCAATGGTGAAGTAGGCAGCCTGTATTTCGACCTGGAGGACATGTCGCGTCTTTGGTACTTCGATTCACGCGAGCCGAAACACATCCAAGGCTGGCGGAAGATTTCCGTATGGGAAGAAGTGCATCCGTATATGAAGCAGTGGTGGGTACCGGGCTGCGCGATCGGCTACGAGCACACTTTCGGCAATCAGGCAGCTGATTTGATGAACGCCATTGCGCAAAATAAGCCCATGCAACCGAACTTTGACGATGGTCTGAAGTGCCAGCTCGTGCTGGACGCGGTGATGGAGGCGTCGAGTTCCGATCGCTGGGTGCGCGTGAAACAGATGACCAAGAGCGAGGCAATATGAAAGTTTCCTTAGGCAGTTGGGCTTTTTCCTTCGGTCCGTTCGCGGACAATCCCATTCCATTTGAAAAGACTGTCAAGCGGTTATCGGACGCCGGTTATGATGGCATCGAGATCTGCGGTTTTCCGCCGCACGTTACGCTCGACCAATACTCAACCAAGGAATCGCGCCAGAAGCTGGTGCGATTCTTGCAGGACAATCGCTTGGGGGTTTCCGGTTATGCGGCGGATTTCACCGGCGTGAATCCGGTAGTGGCTGGCAACAAACAGAAATATCTCGATTTGTTCCGGCGGAATGTCGAGATGTGCGCAGATATCGGCAGCCCGAACATTCGCGTGGACTCCGTTGCCGCGCCCGGATCGATCGAAGACCGCGACTACCAGGCGGCGTTCGACCGTCTGGCGGATGTCTGGCGCGCCGCCGCGGGCATCGCGCAACAAGGCGGCATCCGGATGGTGTGGGAGTTTGAGCCGGGATTCGCTTTCAACAAGCCGTCCGAGGTGATCGCGATGCACCAGGCCATCGGTCATCCGAACTTCTGGGTGATGTTTGACACGTCGCATGCCTACATGTGCGCGGTGGTGGGCGCGCGGCAGCATGGCGCGAAAGAAACCCTGCCGGGTGGCGTCTCCGAATTTCTGGATAAGTTGCGCGGGCGCATCGGCTCCATCCATCTGATCGATTCCGACGGCACACTGCACGGCGATGAGACCAGCACGCACCGGCCCTTCGGCGAAGGATTTATTAATTTCGAAGCGATCGCGCCCAAGCTCCTGGACGTGCCGAAAATCGAATGGTGGTGCATCGACATGTGCTTCTGGGCGGGATCATGGGAACTGGTGGAGCCGAGTTTGAAGTTCGTGCGCAATCTGCTCAGCAAACGAGCCGTCGTCGGATGACGCGCCGGAGTTTTTTTCAAGTGTCTGCGGGTGGCGCCATCACGCTGCCCGAATTCCAACCCAAGAGCATGCTGCGCGTGGCCGAGCACCCGGTCGCGCGCGCGAAATTTCCCGTCATTGACGTTCACACTCACCTGTTCGGCGTCGGGCGCAAAGCCGCTCCGGATTCGCCCGAAGGAAGGGAGGAACTGGCGCAGGTATCGCGCGATATGGACGCCTGCAATTTGCAGACGCTCATCAACCTCACGGGCGGAAGCTCCGAAACTATTCCGGCGATTCGCAAAACCATGGAGCCTTTCGGCGGCAAGTTTCTCACTGCGGCGGAGCCTTCATGGAAGCGCGCCAGTGAGCTTGGCTACGCACAATGGCAGGCCGATGAGCTGGTCAAGTGCAAAGCCGAAGGCGCGGTCGCGTTGAAAGTTCTGAAGACGCTCGGGCTCGGCCTGCGGGACAACGGCAAGCTGGTGAAGATCGACGATGCGCGCTTCGATCCCATGTGGGAGGCTGCCGGCGCACACAATCTGCCGGTCGAGATCCACACCGGCGATCCGGGGGCGTTTTTCACGGCCAACGATCGTTTCAATGAACGCTACGAGGAGCTGCAGCGCCACCCTGAATGGTCGTTTTATGGCCGCGATTATCCCAAGCGCGGCGAACTCCACGAGGCCCGCAATCGGGTAGCGGCGCGGCACCCGAAGACCAGCTTCATTTATCTGCACGTGGGAAATGACGCGGAGGACTTGACCGAAGTGAGTGGCTGGCTCGATCGCTATCCCAACGTGAGAGTGGAAATCGCCGCGCGCCTGGGTGAACTGGGCCGTCAGCCGCGCACTGTGCGCAAGTTTTTCGACCGATATCAGGATCGCATCCTGTTTGGCACTGACGCTACGTTCGACGCAGGCAAGGAATACCCGCAACAGGATCTGACGCCGTCCATGTATCGCTGTTATTTCCGGTTCCTGGAAACGGAGGACGAATACTTCGACTACGCGCCATCCGCCGTGCCGCCCCAGGGCCGCTGGAAGATTTACGGCATCGCGCTGCCCGACTCTATTTTGAAAAAGGTCTATCACAACAATGCCGCGCGCGCGTTTGGCTTGAAGCCGATTTAGAAAGCCTCTCAGCCGGGAATATTCCTGGCCCTCACGTCGTCTAGAATCGGAAAAGACGTGTATCTTGCGAAGGAAAACCATCGTGTGGACCGGAGAGCATTCCTCTGCGCGGCGCTCGGCTTCGGCGGCATGCTGGCCTGCATCGAAGAACGAGGGAACACCAGCGGTGCGGCCAAGGGAGGCAAGCCTGTGTCAGTAACGGTTGTGGAATTCGATGACGCCGGTGTCAGCAAAGGCGCCGTTACCGTCGACAAAGTGGTGAAGAGCGAGGCCGAGTGGAAGGCGCAACTGACACCGCAGCAGTTTACGGTGGCCCGGCACGCAGGCACCGAGTTCGCATTTAGCGGCGAATATTACAATCTTCACGATTCAGGCATCTACCGCTGCGTGTGCTGTGGGAACGCGCTATTCAACGCGGAAACCAAGTTCGAATCCGGCACCGGTTGGCCAAGTTTCTGGGCGCCCATCGCCGAGCAGAACGTCGAAACCGGCAGCGACACCAGCCACGGTATGAGCCGGTCCGAAGTGCGGTGCAGGAAATGCGACGCGCATTTGGGGCACGTTTTCGACGACGGTCCGCCGCCCACGCATTTACGCTACTGCATGAACTCCGCGGCGTTGCACTTCAAGAGAGCACCTATGGGCGCTTAGAGCGTTCGACGCCATTACAGACGCGAACCGGTCCGGCGGGAAATCAGTTAGTAGGTAGTGTCGGCGTATTCTCCCGCTGCGCCATCAAATCCCTCGCCCGCCAGTGCGGCTTCGATGTGTTGCAGCAACCCATCCTTGCCCACATTCTCGTATAGTTTGGAGCGCTCGATCAGGCTGGCCGGCTGATCGCGTGCCCCGCAGATCAACAGCGTGCGGCCGGAATCACGTAAACGGTCCGCCAGCGACTCAAATAGCATGCAGGCCTGTTGCATCGAGCGCCGACATATTCCGCAGCCGCATCACCACGATCGGCGCAAAGGGAGTTAAGTCGGCGGTGGCTTCGATGAGCTTCTGGATCGCGCCAAATAGGAATGGGCCGTGGATGCGCAGGATGGTCACATACTCCGGCAGATGTTTGTCTTGCAGAATATGCAGCCAGCCGTCCTCGATGTATTGGTCAGTCACGGTGCTGACGGTTGTGGTTTCGGAAATCCGGTAGATGTAAAGCAGCGAAGGCAGCACCATCCCGACTTCCACCGCGACGGTCAGATCGGCCATCACCGTCAGCAGGAAGGTCGCCCACCACACCGCGATGTCCGCGCCAGAGAGCCGCAGGATGGGCCGGATCTCGCCCCACTCTCCCATGTTGTACGCCACGACCAGCAGCACTGCCGCCAGCGTGACCAGCGGGATAAATCGCGCCAGAGGTGCAGCCACGAGCACGATGACGAGCAGCGTGAGCGCATGAATCATGCCGGCGACGGGCGTATGCGCGCCGGAACGAATATTGGTAGCGGTGCGGGCGATGGCGCCCGCGGCCGGAATTCCGCCGAACAACGGCACCACAACGTTGGCGACACCCTGCGCCACCAGTTCGACGCTTGAATCGTGGCGGTCGCCGGTCATAGAGTCGGCTACCACGGCGGAAAGCAAGCTCTCGATGGCCGCCAGCAACGCTACCGTGATCGCGGAGGGTAGCAGAGGCAAAATCAGATCGGCGCGGAATTTCGGAATGGCCATTCGTGGAAAGCCCGTGGGGATGCCGCCGAAACGGCTGCCAATGGTAACGACCGGCAGGTTGAAAATGGCCGTGGCCAGCGTACCTGCAAAAAGCGCCGCGATCATTCCGGTTGAGCCGTGGCCATAAGATGATCAGAAGCAGCGAGGCCGAAGCCAGCGCCACCGTGGGAAGATGCGCCGTCCCAAAATTCTCCACCAACAACTGGATGCGCGGGAGAAATTCGCTGGGAACGGCGCGCGCGCCGGTATCGATATTGAAAAAATCCTTAATCTGAGTCGAAACGATCAACAGCGCAATGCCGTTGATAAACCCGATCGTCACCGGGCGCGGAATGAACTGCACCGCTTTGCCGAGGCCGCTCCATGCCATGAGGAGCAGCAAGGCGCCGGCCATCAAGGTGACCATCAGCAGCCCGGAGAGTCCGTGCCGCGCGATGATGCCGGCCACGATGACGACGAAGGCGCCCCCGCCGATCTGCACGCGCGACCCGCCGAGCGCGGAAATAAGGAAGCCCGCGACGATGGCGGTGTAAATGCCTGCCTCGGGCTTTGCGCCGGAGGCGATACCAAAGGCCATCGCCAGTGGCAGCGCGACCAGGCCAACGGTGATGCCGGCGATGAGGTCAGCCGTGAAATCGTGCCTCGTGTAGCCACGCAGGCACAGAAAAAGTTTTGGGGTCCAGCGGCGCAAAGTTAGCGGATCTTTCGCACGGCCGGACTAAGGCGCGACCTTGATGGGTATGCTCGCCACCGTTTTTTCCCAGGCCATCTTGAGCGTCGCGCCGCTACTTCCCTCGGGAGTTAGCGAAATCGTGAATTGCTCCACGGGTGCATCCGCTTTAGAAACGGTCATCTCCGTGCGCCCCAGGTCCGTGGCCTTGTTGTATTTGAACGCGCCCCACTGCTTGGCGGTCTTGTCGACGATCAGCGTCCAGGAGTTCTCCTTGGGTACGGTGAAGAGCGCATAGACGCCCTTGGGTACCTTGAGGCCGTTGATGTCGAGATCGACATCCGTGCGCAGAGTCGTGGCCTCGTCCGCGCCGGTGCGCCAAACCTCGTTGTACGGCACCAACCCGCCCATGATGGTGCGCTTATTCATATAGGGCCGGCCATAGGTGATAGTGATTTTGTGCCCACCTACTTCGATGAACGTCGATTCGTGCGGGCTCTTGCGCGGCTCCTGCGCCGTAGCCAAGGTTGTGACACCGAGCATAAGCAGAACCGCAGTTGCAGTAAGTAGAAACTTTCGCATTTTAATATTGTAGACCGCGGTGCCCCAAAGAGGCGGCGCAGACGTGATAGACACGCATTTCTCGCGAACCTTATCTGTTAGCTGCGCAGGTTCATCACATGTGCTGAACTTGACTACCGTATTGGGCAGCCCATGGAGCGGCGGCCGGCATGCCGCGTTTTTTAGGCCCTTCTCCTTTGACACGCTGCCGTTTATGATGAGTTGTCCAGTGGATCGCGAAGAAATCCTCGTCCGCCTGCGTGAAAGGATTGTCGCTTTCGCGGCATCTCGTATAGCAGGGGATGTCGCGGAAGATCTTGCCCAAGAGGTGCTCATGCTGTTGCATGAAAAATATGCGCACGTCGAGCGCCTGGAAGAGCTCCTGCCGCTCTCTCTTCAGATCCTGCGGTTTAAGATGATGGCCGTCTACCGCAAGGCGGAACGGCGAGGGGAGCGCGGAAGTATTTCAGTTGACGACTTGCAGGTGCCGGACCTTGGTCCCGACCCGGCCGCGTATCTGGAACAGAAGGAGATGGTGGAACGCTTGCGATGTGCGATGAGCGGCCTTTGCGAGCGGTGCCGGCAACTGATGCGGCTCAAGCTCGAAGGCAGGAGTTTCGCGGAAATCCAGAAACATATGGGGGCGGGCTCGATCAATACCGTGTACACGTGGGATTTCCGCTGCCGCAAAGAGCTGCTGGATCTGCTCGGCGGAAGCTGGGAGGGCCGCCAGTGAAGCCCGACGACATCCGTAAACTGCTCGGCGGATACGCGACCGGTACGCTCACCGACGCCGAGCGCAAGGCTCTTTTTGAGGCGGCGATGGAGGACCAGGCCCTGTTCGATGCCATCGCGGCCGAGGGTGTGCTCAAAGAAGTGCTTGATGATCCGCAAGCGCGCGCGTCCTTGCTCGAAGCGCTGCCGGATAAGCCAGAGCTGGTAGCCAGACGGATCCCTGCATGGAGCTGGGCCGCGGTCGGCTTTGTTGCGGCCACCATCGTGATAGGCGCATTTCTCGTGCGTACGCCCGTCCCGCCGAGGCCGTCGGCGGACAAGATGATGGCTTCGTTGCAACTGAAGGCGGAGTTAGGGGCACTCACGAGATTTAAGGCGGAGCCCCAGACGGAGACGGCGAAACAAAAGACGTTCGCGCCAGCCGTGGTTTTGTCTAAGCGTGTTGCGGCTTCGCCGGCGGTTGCCCCTGCGACGCCGCTGCCGCAGCCCGATCGTGACGACCGGGACGGAGGCGAAACTGATGTGAAGATTTCGTCCGCGGACAAGGAGTCCGGCGCGCCCGTGGCTGTTGCGGAGAATCGGCAGAAGGTGGACGTGCCGGCGTCCACCGACGCAATAAGCGCGCAGCCTGCCTTCGGCAATAAATCAGTTGAAACGACGGGTCTATCAACGGCAGGCGGCGTGCAACTGTCAATACTGGATAGCGCCGTACAAACTCAGCAGACGGCCCGCCAGCTTTTTTACAGTCCGGTTTACAGTCAGGGCGCCGCAGCCAGATTCATCACGGGCCGCCGGGACGCGCCTAGGGAAAAACGCGCCGTCGCGCAGCCTGCTGGCACGCCAGGCCTCCGCTACACGTTGTTGCGTCGCCAGCCGGACGGATCTTATCTGGAGGCCGATCCCACCGCCATCTTCCATGCCGGTGACGCCATTCGCCTCAGTATCGAAACCAACTCCGCCGGCTATCTTGCGGTTTGGAACGGCGGTGCCGCGTTGGCTAATCTCTCCGTGCTCGCACGAACGAAATATACGATCCCAGCCGAAGGCGCGATCGACCTCAACGGCCCGCCGGGCGACAGAAAGCTGCTGGTCGTGTTTTCCCGTGCGCTACAAAGCAGGCCCGTCGGGCAGGCTGCCGGACTGCTTGTCGAGCCATCCAACGAACGTGCTACCTATGTCGCCGATCCGCGCCCGAGTTCGCTCGTCTCGTTCGAGATCAGCCTGGCTTATCGCTGAAACGCGCTTTATTCCGCCCGCAACACTTCGAGCGGCTTCTGTCCGAGGATCCGGAAGCTCGCCATCCATCCCGCGGCATTGGCTACCAGCGCCGTCAGAACAATGCAGATCAAGTTGGGGGCCAGGTCGAGGCGGAAGTCTGCATCCAGCCAGCGCTTGAGCAGCAGCGCCGAAAATGCGGTGGCCAGCAGGCTTCCCATCAAGCCCGCCACCGCGCCCAGCACCAGGAATTCGACCGAAAAAATCCCCGCTACGCGCTTCCGCGTCGCTCCGAGCGTCTTGAGAATCACGACTTCGCGGATCCGCCGAAACCGGGTGCCCGCCACGCTCGAGGCCAGGATCACCACGCCTGCCAGGATCGCGAACATGGAGATGAACCGCACGACCAGCGCAATCTGGTCCACCACCTGCTGCACGATTTCGAGGACATCCGCCACATTCACCACCGTCACGGTCGGGAACCGGTCATACGTCGCGCGCTGCAACGCCGGCACCGCGCGCGGCTCCACGCGAACGCCGCCATAGTAAATGATGGGCAGGCCATCGAGCGTACCGGCGTTGAAGATGAATTCCATGCGGCTGTACATGTGGACCGAATCGATGCGGTGCACAGCGGCCACACGCGCGCGGATCGTGCGCCCCGCTGCCTCCCATTCCATGCGCGAACCGGGATGCACGCGAAGGATTTGCGCGGCTTCATCCGTCACCGACAGGAGCGGCTCTGGCTGCGGGATTTTCGGGTCCCACCAGGCGCCCCGGACGACGTCGGTATACGGCGGTCTTTCCGCGGCCGAAGTAACGGCGCGGGCGCGCAGGAATCGCCGCCCCCACGCTTGCAGCCCCAGGGTCTCAACTGCGGCGCCGTCGATGGAGACGATCTTCGCCGCAACCGTCCCAACCACGTCCGGCGCACCCTGAATTCCACGCTGCGCGCGAATCAGCGCCACGATCGGATCACGGTCCCTGGCCGTGATGTCCAGCAGAAAAACGTTGGGCATGCCCGGTGGCGCGCTCTTGAACATCTCGGCCATCATGCCGCGCTGCACCAGAAAGACCGTAAGCGTGAACATCACGCCAATTCCCAAGGCGACCAGCGCCGCTTGTGCGTGATTCCCCGGCCGGTAGAGGTTGGCGACTCCGTGCCGCAGAGAGGCGGGAAGCCTCCGCGGCGAGCGCCGGACGAACGCACGCACCGACCGCAGCAGCACCCAGGCGATCGCCGAGAGCACCAGCAGGCTGACCACCAGCGCGCCTACGAAGAACGCGCCCGTGCGTACCGCTTCGCCGAGCGTGCCGATCTGCAGCCACCCGGCGATGGCGCCGATGCCGCAAAGAATGACCCCGCCCGCAACCAGGGACGCGCGCGAATCGCGCAGCCGTTGTTTCCAGCCCGGCCGCACTTCCGCCATCTCGCGGCGGAAGATCACGCCGGGCTTGATGCGCCGGATTCCGAGCAGCGTCGGCAATGTGAACAGCAGTGTCGTCAGAATGCCGATCGCCAGTCCCTGGATCGCGGTCGTCGGGTCCCAGTGTTGCTCCGGACGCAGATGGAAATAACGCGCGATGAGCGGTGGAAAGGCCGCTTCGACCGCGGTCCCGAACGCCACCCCCACCAAGCCTCCCGCCACTCCCAGGCCGATAGTTTGCAGCAGATAGATCTGCATGATTTCCCGCGTGCGCGCCCCGATGCATTTCATGATGGCGATGGAATCCATCTTTTGCTGCAAATGAGCGGCCATGGCCGTGGCCACGCCGAGCGACCCCACAATGAGCGCGATCAGGCTTACCAGGCTCAGGAACGTGGTCGCGCGGTTGAGCCCCTGGGTAATGATCGGGTGCGTCTGGCGGAAATCCGCGATCAGCGAATCGGGAAAAGCCTTCTGCAAGGTCTGGCGCACTTCCTCGATGCCGGGACCGAAGGGCGCTAGCCGGAACAAATAGCGCTCGGCGGCGCGGCTTCCGATGCCGATGAGCCCTGTGCGATCCAAGCCCGCGCGGCTGATCAGGACGCGCGGGCCGACATTCAGGCTCCCGGACATGCGATCCGGCTCAGACACCACCCGGCCAATGATGCGAAACGGCTGGCCGCCCAGACGAACCGTATCGCCCACCGCCACTCGCAATCGAAGCAGCAGATCTTCGGAGACGGCCGCCGTATCCGGCATCAACTCTTGTTGCAGCGAACCCGGCGGATCGAGCTTCACGGCGCCGTAAAACGGATACACATGCGGATCGACCGCCTTAATCGAAACCAGCACCGGATTGGCAACTGTGCCCGACGACACCATGGAGAGCGTCTCGGTGATCCAGGTGCGCCGCACCCCTCGCTGCTCGAGTTTCTCCATGAAGGCGGTCTGCAAAGCATCTGGCAGGGCGAACACCCGCACCGAGAGATCCGCCGCCATGAGCGTCCTGGCTTCGCGTAGCAGCATGCCGTAAAAGGCCCGGCTGAATCCGCGCACGCCGGCCAGCGAGCCCACGCCGATGGCCACGGCGGCAATCACGAACAGAAATTTGGCCGACGACGCGTGCGCCTCGCGCCACGCTATCTTGAATGCCGTGCGCCATGGCAGACGGTTATCCAGCCCGAGAGGATTCATCGCTCACAATCCGTCCATCGCGCAGCGTGATGCGGCGGTCGGCCTGCTCTGAGATCTGTTGATCGTGCGTCACCAGCACCAGGGTCGTTTCCTCGCGGCGGTTCAATGTCACCAGCAGCTCCAGAACGATGCGGCCGTTGGCGGTGTCGAGATTTCCAGTCGGTTCATCGGCTAGCAGGATCGGCGGCCGCCCCACGAATGCGCGCGCCAGCGCCACCCTCTGCTGCTCGCCTCCCGAAAGTTGCACCGGATAATGTTCGCTTCGGTCGAGCAGCCCGACGCTATCCAGCAACTCGCGCGCGCGCTCAGTGCCGTCGCAGGCGTTGCCCGAAAGCTCGAGCGGCAGCATCACGTTTTCCTGCGCGGTGAGCGTGGGGATCAGGTGATACGACTGAAATACGAATCCGATTTTGCGCCCCCGTAACAGTGCCAGTTGGTCTTCGTCCAGGTCCGTGATGTCCTCGCCATCGAGCACGATCCGGCCCGATGTAGGACCATCCAGACCCGCCAGAAGACCGAGCAGCGTGCTCTTGCCGCTCCCCGATGGGCCCATGATGGCCGCGAATTGCCCGCGCGGAATTTCCAGGTCGATCCCTTTGAGAATATCGACGCTGTGCGTGGGCGTGGCGATGGTCTTGGTGAGCCCGCGCACCTCGATCATGGGACGGGCATTCGATTCTTGCTGCGGCAATTTTTTATTATGGCATTGAGTGAAGAACATCTACCTGATCCTGACGTGTCTGGCGCTCGCGGGTTGCAGCCGCGAACAACCATCTGCCAGGTCCGAGGCGGCAAAGGCGCGTGAATCTCGGCCCGCGGCCTCCGCCAAGGTCTCCGACAATCGCCCTGTGATTGTGGCGTTCGGCGATAGCCTCTCGGCGGGCTTTGGAGCTGATCCCGGCCAAAGTTACCCTGACTTCGTCCAGAAAGAGCTGGACCAGCGCGGCTACCACTATCGCGTGGTCAACGCCGGCATCAGCGGCGACACTACCACCGACGGGCTCGAGCGCATCCGTACGGTGACTGTGTTACAGCCGGCAGTGGCGATCCTGGAATTCGGCGGCAACGACGGACTGCGCGGTTTGCCGGTCTCAACCACGCGTGCAAATCTGGAGCAGATGATCCTGGCGCTGCAAAAGACGGGAGCAAAGATCGTGCTCGCGGGCATGACGCTGCCCCCGAATTATGGACCGGAGTACATCCGCTCCTTCGAAGGCGTGTACAAAGGCCTGGCTAAGCAGTATCATCTGCCGCTCATCCCCTTTCTCCTGCTCGGCGTCGGCGGCAACCCGGCGCTGATGCAGCGTGACGGCATTCACCCCACGGGCGCAGGCAACCGCATCGTGGCGACAAATGTCATGCAGGTTTTGGAGCCGCTGCTCTCGCGCAATGCAGGCTAACAAAAATCGCTCCGCCCATCTGAGACCGCGGCCAATACGCCCTCGGGCGATTTCGTCGCAGTGAGCGCCTCTTGATTAGTGCGGCCGACGTTCCAGTCGGCTTCCTTACACCGCAGTGCGCGAATTTACATCCGCGCGGATGTGTTTTCAGATAGAGTTGCCATAGAATCCCCAAGCTGGTGACAGTCATGGTAAATTGGGTAACCAACCGACGGGGTGCCGCAAAATGAAGGCGTCTTCCATAGTCCTTGCGCTGTTGTTTCTGACTTCGCTGAAGGCCGATGATGCGCTCGACAAAGCGCGCCAGCTCGAGAAGGCGGGCGATGTATCAGGAGCCCGTGCCGCCCTCGCCGCTGCCGTGCAGCATTCGCCCGGCGACGTGGACGCGCTGACCGAATATGCCGAGTTCCTGGTGCGCTATGGCGACCCCGATTCCCGGGCTGCCTATTCTAGAACCTTCGAGGCTATTGAGAAATCCGGCGACCGCGCCAGGCTCGCCGCCGTTGCGCGTGAGTTGACGGTTCTCGACCTGGTTGCCGGCGATCGCGCTGCCGCCTCGCAACATCTGGACGCATATCACGCGGCGGGCGGTAAGGACTGGCCTGGTTCGCCGGGCTGGAAAGCCGCGGAAGCCCAGAATGAGGCCAGGCAGTTAGTTCACATACCCGGCCCGCTTCGCTCTTTCGGTCGCATGGCTGCGATTTCGAGCGATATCAACCCCGACGACGTGTTGTCGGCCTTGGCGCGAAACGTGGTCACCAACGGCTACCAGGCCTCTCATAGTAATGAAGCGCTCGAGCAAACCGAGTACCTCAAGCTGGTGCATCGTTACTTGTCGCAGGCGCGTGAGCTCGAAACCCTGGCCGGCGCGGACAAAGTGATTCGTATTGAGACGTGCGATTCCGCCAACGCCGGCGAACTGCTGCGCGTTGTCGGCTATCGCATGCGTGGCGGCTGTGGAAGCGAAGTGGTTCTCGAGACGGTGAACGCCACACGCGCGTTCCTCACCACCGACTCCGGCTTCCCGCTGGCTGAGCTCGAGCAGGCGCTGCGCACCAATCGCCCGTTCGTCTACGATTTCCATCCTTCCGCCGTCCCTGTGCTTTACGGCGGTGACTACTGGCTTTCCGCCAAGGAAAAGGAGAGCGGGGATTTTCTGGAGGCGTTTCTCGGCGATCCCGCCCTGTGCCGGCTTTATCTGGGAATGTCGAAACTCGACCGGCAGACCGCCGACGAGTTGCGCAAAGGCATCGCCATGCAACGCCTCAAGGCCTATGCGCATGTGCTGGATTTCTTCGGCGGCATGTTCGAAATCCGCAATGGCAAAGCCGTCGTGCCCGGTGGGGCGCGCTCTGCTGCCGCATGGACTGAACTCGTAGGCGTTTCACCCGACCCAGGCGCGGCCTTTTTCGACAAACTGATGGCCAAGGACGATGGCTGGTTGGCCAGTTTGTTCGACGCGCTGGCGCGCATCAACGGTCCGGTGAAGGAGTACCTAACTGATCCCGCGCGCATGAAGCGCTTTTACATGGCGGTGCGCGGCCGCATCACCAGCCCGGGGCCCGCACGCCCGGTCTTTCGCTCGAACGCCGACATGATGCTGCTCACTACGCGCTTGCGCATGGACGCGAGCGGCCATCCGGTGATTCCTGGCGGCATTGATGTCTGGCGAAGCCTTTTTGTTACCCATCCTCACGGGAAGTACGACGGCAAGCTGACCAAGGCCGCCGCCGGCTGGAAGGACCCCGACGACGTGATCGAGGCCCTGTTCGCCCTGTGCCGCAAAGCCGTCGAGAACGAGCCGCTCAAGATTTTCATGGCGATCAGCGACCTGGACCGTTTTCGGGCCAAACCGTTCGAGCCCGCGACCGTTGACCGGTTGGCGCACGACTACCATCTCTACGGCCAGCAGTATGCGCTCTTCAATGATGCTCCCTCGGTAACCGACAAGACCGTCATCCAATTCCTCGATACCGCCGAAGCCATCACGAAGATGAAGGATCAGGCGCTGCGCGCGGATGCGGCCGGAACCATGCAGGCGCTGGCCGGGCTTTGGCAGATTTTCTGCCGTCAGGACAGCATTCCGGCCGAGCAGGCGGATGCCGCTTTGGCGGGCCTGCTCGCGCCATTTGCTCAGGCACATCGCGACCGCGATATCTTTGATGCCGGAAAGAACGGTGTCGCGGTCTTGGTCAAGGCCACTGGATCCTCCGACCTATCCGCGCCGCAGGACCGCCTGCTCGAATTGCTCGCCGGCGCCAGCAATCCCTCCGATTCCGACTCCCATGCGCAGGTCGTGCAGGACATGACCCGTATTCTGGAGGCCCAGCGGATTATTTCGCTCACCACCCTGTTCCAGTTGGACGACAATCTCGAAAGCCTCTCACGTGGCGGCAAACTCGACACGGCTCTGGTCAACAAACTCGCCTCGCGGGTATCTGAGATCGAGCTCCCACGCTCTTCGCTCACCACGGTGGAGAGGAATGCGTTTGCCTTTGGCTACTGGACCGAGAAGCATGTCGAGGGTGAGCGTAAGCTGAATCTGCGCGCGGCCATCGATCGCGCGGGATCGGACGCCGAAAAGCTAAAAGACCTTCGCGGGCTACTGACGCCATTCTTACGCGACACTCTGGTGGCTTACAGCTATGCGCATTATGCGCCGCCTGGCGCGCAAGTGCTCTATACCAACCCGCTGTTCGTGCGCGGTCATGACTTCATCGGTGTGCAGGGGGCCAATCACACCTGGAAGTCTACGGAGCTTTTTGGCACCGGCTGGCCTTCGAATGGCGGCGGCCGCTTGGTCGGTTCGCTCGCCGGCCTGCCTTACGCCCTGGCGGAAGCTGAGCAGAATTTTCTGGTTCCCTCGCAGACGCAGGCCTTGATCTGGGGCGACCTCGTCCCCCAAATGATTTTGAGCGCCAAGATCCCGCGGTGGTGGAACGTCACGCCGGCGCAGTTGCACTGGGTTGGCCTGCACATGCGCTTCGCGCGCGAGCTGCTGGCAGAGGCCGCGGTTGACTCCGAGCTGCGAAAGCAGGTGGTGGAAGTTCTGGGCTCGCTGGCTGCTCCGGTGCGCACCATGTTCGTGGATCGTCTGCTCGGAGCGGGCGATGTCAAGACCGCGCTGGAAAAGGTAACGCCTTCCGAAATGTTCGTTCTGGCTTCGGATATGGAGCCGCGACAGAAGGGCATCGGCGGCCCCATCGTAGCGGAGATTCGCCAGTTGCGGACGGCGCACGCCGCGGAGGTCAGCGCGGCGGTGGTTTCGCGCGCGTTTGGCACGCCCAAGCCCACGCTCACGAATTCCTATCGTCCGGAGCTTCTCAACCTTCGAACCTTCCCGACGCTGATGGGCTACTCGAGCCGCGTGATGGCCGAGAGCTGGGAATCGAATACCCTGTTCTGGGCGGCCCTGGCCGACGAGTTGCATGACACGCCCTCTCAGCTCAACGTGTTGATACCGGAATGGACCCAGAAAGTGGTCGAACGCATTTTCGCTTCGCACCTGGAAGACTGGCCGGCTCTGCTGCGCTCGCTGCGATTGGTGGGCGATGATATCCGCGCCAAGGCCAAGCTCCAGGGGAACGAGCAGAAGGCGGCGTTGCAATAATCTTGCGGAGGACCCTGTGAAGATGCCAGCAAAGGCAATTATCCTATCCAGCGTTGTGCTCCTGGCAGGCGGCGCGTGGTGGCTATACGGCCAGGATGCCAAGAATCCCGTTTTTCGCACGAAAGTCGACCTGGTGGTGCTCAGTTTTACGGTTAGCGACAACAAGGGGCACTACATCAATAACCTGAAACCAGGCGATTTCCGCATTCTGGAAGATGGCATCGTCGAGAAGATTTCGACTTTCGCCGAGGGCAATAAACCCGCGGTCCAGGTCGGCGACGATGGCAGTGTGCGTCCCCTGATCGCTTCAGGCAGCGAGCCGTCCAAACCTGGTATTGATCCGCGCTCGGATGCCTTCGTCGGCACCAACGTTTTTGTTCTTTTCGATACCAGCAATTTTATGTACCGCGGCTTCGTGTACGCCGAAGACGCTATCGCGGATTTCGTGCGCGGACTGGACCGCGCCGATTCGGTGGCGGTGTATTCGTTCAGCCGCAATCTTTCCCGGGCCTCATCCCTGACGCGCGACCGCGGCGACGCCATCTTCGGTTTGCGCAAAGCCGTTGCTGGCGATGACACCGCGCTCTACAATGCGCTGCTGCTCACGCTGCGCGACGCGGGCAAGGTTCCCGGCCGGAAAGTGGTCATCGTGTTTTCGAATGGTCCCGATAACGCCAGCATGGTCGCACCCGATGATGTGCGCGCGGTCGCCGAAGACGAGGGCATTCCCATTTACGTCATCTCGACCAACGAGGTGAATAAGGACCCCATATCGAGCAGCGTTTTTCGCCGCATCACGGCACGCACAGGGGGCAAGGCCTATTGGGCGAAGACCTGGCAGAAACAGGTGGAGGCTTTCGAATCCATTCGTGAGGACCTGGGCAACAGTTACACAGTCACTTACTATCCGGCGCCCAACCCGAATGAAGGCTTCCGCAAGATCAGTGTTGAGATCCTGCCCGACATCGGGAAGAAGTATCGCGTCCGTTCGAGGCCCGGCTACCGCCCGCGCGCCTAGCCGCCAGCATGGGAAAAGGAGGAGTTGCGATTCATTTGCACGTATCGTCTCCTGTGATCAACCGCGCCCCACGATTCCGTGTAACGTAGTTGTAAGCCCACTGGATCAGCACCAGCAGCCGGTTATCAAATTCGACCAGATATAACAGGTGCACGAACAGCCACGTGAGCCATGCCAGCGTCCCGTGCATGTGAATGCGGCCGAAATCCGCCACCGCCGCGGCTCGTCCAATGGTCGCGAGGCTGCCTTTATCGTGGTAATGGAAGGCTGCAACAGTTTTTCCGGCCAGGCGTCTGCGCACTAACTCCGCCGCGTAGCGCCCCTCCTGCATAGCGACAGGCGCGACTCCCGGCAGCGGTTTTCCGGTTTGATGGCTGAAGTTGGCCAGGTCGCCGATCACCAGAATCTCGGGGTGGCCGGCGATCGTCAGATCCGGTTCCGCCGTCACGCGCCCCGCGCGGTCCAGTATCGCTCCAGTGCGCTCGGCGAGTATTCGGCCTAATGGCGAGGCTGCCGCCCCCGCCGCCCAAAGCACCGTGCGCGCCGCGATTCGTTCCTCTTGATTGCCGCGCCGCACCGTCACGCCCGCTTCGTCGATGGCGGTCACGACTGCGCCGGTCATGGGCCGTACCCCTAGGCGAATCAGGGACTCCTCGGCTTGTACCGAAAGATCAGCAGGGTAGGCAGGCAGCACCCGGCCGCCTCCTTCCAGCAACAGAATGCGGGATGCGGCCGGGTTGATGTGCCGGAAGTCGTGGCGCAGCGTGTCGTTGGCGATCTCTCCCAGCGCCCCCGCCAGTTCGACGCCCGTCGGCCCGGCGCCTACCACCACAAAGGTCAGCCACGCGGCGCGGGCTTCCGCGTCGGGCTCCCGCTCGGCTTTCTCAAACGCCAGCAGAATCCGGCGGCGCATCTCGGTGGCATCTTCGATGGTTTTCAACCCCGGCGCCAGCGGCTCCCACTGATCGTTGCCGAAATAATGATGGCTCGATCCCGTCGCCACGATCAGCGTGTCGTAAGCGGCCTCGCCATCGCGCAAAATGACCCTTCGGCCGGCAATGTCCAGATCCACAACTTCGCCCAGCAGCACCTCGGTGTTCCGGTTGCGCCGCAGAATGTACCGCAGCGGCGATGCAATCTCGCCAGGAGACAGCCCGCCGGTTGCCACCTGATAGAGCAGCGGTTGAAAGAGATGAAAGTTGCGGCGATCGATCAGCGTCACCTCGACCGGCGCGCGCCGCAGCGCCTTAGCCGCGTAGAGTCCGCCGAATCCGCCTCCGATGATGACTACGTGGTGGGACATCGCATTCAGTCCTGCCTTGTGATTGAAGTCACGACTCGTGATGGCTCGACCGCGCCAGGCTGACCTGCCGCAGCAGGATGAATTCGTAGAGATTCTCCGCCGTCAGCATGCCCACCAGGCGGTCGCCATCCATGACGAGAGCCACCGCTCCGGCCGTTGACAGTTGCGGCAAAGCAGTGGCGAGATCCATTTCCGGCGGAACGCGTACGAAGTTGCGGTCCATGGCTCCCGCAACGTAAGCCTCCGGTCCGTCGCGCAACATGGCGCGCATCAACGCCGAGCGCGTGAGCAGCCCCATGACTTCGTCGCCGTGCATGACGGGAAAATCCTGTTGCGAGGTGGATAGCAGTAGGTGGCCCGCTTCACGTATGGTGTTCCCATGACCAAGCGTGCGGAAATCGGTGATCATGGCGGCGCGGACCGGAAACCCGCTGGTGAGGGAGTGCCCGCGCGCCGCTGCGCTTTCCTGCGCCGCGCCCAGATATACAAACAAGGCTACGAAGACCAGTAGAAAGTTCGAAGAAAGTAGCCCGAACAACCCCATGGCCACTGCCAGGAACCGGCTCACCCGGGCGGCAATCTGCGTGGCTTCGTCAGCGGATTTCCGCAGCGCGAGCAGCGCCCGCAGAATGCGCCCGCCATCCATGGGGTACGCAGGCAGCAGGTTAAACAGGCCCAGCAGCAAATTGCCCACCCCGATGCGCTCGATCAGGTTGGCGTCCGTCGGCACGGCCAGTTTTTCGAGCGGCAGAAAATCATGTTGCGTTGCCAGCAGCACCACCCCGATGATCAAATTCACCACCGGCCCCGCTAACGCGATGAGCGGCTCTTGCCGCGGCTTCGGCTGACCTTCCAGGCGCGACACCCCGCCGATGGGGTACATCACGATTTCTAGCGTGCGCACGCCGTAAGCCCGCGCCACGAGCGCGTGCCCCATCTCATGCAGCAGCACCGACGCAAACAACGCCAGGATATACACCGCCGTGGTCATGCCCGACTGCTTGCCGCCGATGCCGATGAAGATCAGGAATACCAGCAACAGAAGAAACGTGAAATGCAGCCGTATGGGCACGCCAAACAGGCGCAGGTTGCCGACGGTCCCTGGCATAGGCGCATCTTGTGGCTTGCTCACAGGCTGGTTACCCGGTTGTGGCAATGTGTCAGGCATTCTGGTTCATCCCGCCCGCGCCGAGGCCGCCAGCGCTTTCGTCATGTCGTCGATCATGCGCAGCGTATTTTCCCGGACGCATTTCACAAATGACCGGCTGTTCAGATCTTCATCCGGGCATGCGTAGGTAATGGCCCGCGACGAGCTCACGATGGCGCCCAACCCATCAGGGTTAAAACAGAGAGCGGCATTCTGGCTGCTGGCGCCCTGTGCGCCATAACCGGTGACCAGGATAAAAGCCTGTGGCATGAGAGAGCGTATTCGCCGCGCATCGTCTGGAAATGTAGCGCCCACCACCGCTCCGGCCGAGCTGTAGGAGGAATCCCCAATCAAAGGTTTCCCCAGCTCGTTCACAGTTTCAGCGATGGTCTCATAGAGCGGGCGCCCCGTGGCCTGCAATGTCTGGTCCTGATAGTCCCGCGACCCCTCATTCGAGGTCTTGAGAACCACGAATATTCCCTTGCCTTCTCTCCGGCACACCTCGAGAAATGGAAGCAGGCTGTCTCGGCCGAGATAAGGCGTCACCGTCATGGCGTCCGCATCAAAGGCTTTCTGCTTCTCCCCGAGGACGTCTGTCTCGCCCAGAAAGGCGGCGGCATAGGCTCCGGCGGTAGAGGCAATGTCGTTGCGTTTGCCATCCGCGATAACCAACAGGTCCCTTTGCTTGGCGGCTTGCACCGTGTCCTCCAATGCCTCGATGCCGGCCGATCCATATTGCTCGAAAAATGCCAATTGCGGCTTTACTGCGGGAACGAGCTCAGCCACGGCGTCGAGCACCGCTTCGTGAAAATCGCGGAGCACGGCTCGAACAACTTTCTTCGTGGGCCGCCCTCTGCCTTGCTTTACGAACGCTGGCATCAGGTCGATCCGCGGGTCGAGGCCCACAACGCAGGGATTGCCTGCCCTGCGAATCGATTCCACCAGCCGGTCAGAGAACCGCTTCATGCCACCCGCGCATACTTGCCCGGTACCATTTTGCCATCCGCCAGCTCAGTTCGCGTTCACGCGCGTTCCTTCGCGGCCTCATTCACCTCCCGAGTGATTTGATGCCGGTACTGAAACAAACGATCGAGTTTTCGTTCGATGATGCGTCCCATGAGCCATCGCCCTGCCAATCCAAACGGGAGTGCATACTCGATGCGGTCTTCCAGATAGCAGGCGTCGACCCCGTCGGGTTCGAACAAGTGCGTGTGCTCCCAACGCGCAAACGGCCCGCGAACCTGGATGTCCCGGAATTGCCGGTTCTCAATGTACGCGCTGTGCTCGGAAATCCAGCGGATGCAGAACGGCCAGCGTCCAATCGCCAGTTCGACTCGCCCGCCGTCCCTGATGCCACCCGACTGGCGGACCATCCGTACCGGCTCGCCCGGTGGAGTCAGCCGTTCCAAAGCACCCGGCGCCTCATGCCAGCCGAAGACCCGCTCGACAGGGGCCGCGATGCGCGTGCGCCTTACGAATTGCCGCGTTTTCATGCGGACCTCCAGTTTGACACGCCCAGCCGTCGGTTTGACACGGCAAGCCGTCGGTTTGACACCACGAGACGCCCGGTGAAATGCTGAGAGCTACGCAAGCGAGTGCGCTGTGGAACAAACGCCCCGCAGCTTGCGTCCTGTAACTAGATGCAATCCAATGCCTCTTTTTGGGAAGCCGTGCTTGGCGCCGCCGCTTCGCTCCGCTCGAGCAAGCTGCGCAGCTTCCTGACACTGTTGGGGATTATCCTCGCGACCACCACCCTCATCGCCGTCATGTCCGTAATCAACGGCATGAACCACTACATCGCCGAGAACGTGTCCGATATGGGCGCCGACGGATTCCGCGTGCAACGCATGGTCATGATTGGCCAATTCGATCCCAAAAAGTACCTGGAAATGCAGCGGCGCAATCCTGAACTGAGCCGCGAGGAATTCGAGTTCCTGAAGAGCCACGCCACCATGCTGCAGGATCTCGGCATGGAGACCGACCGCCAGGCCAAGGTCCACTCCGGCAACCAGCAGGTGGACGGAGTCGACATCATTGGCGTCACCTCCAACATGGCTACGCTGGCCGATGTGCAGATCACGCTCGGCCGTTTTTTGAGCGAGAGCGAAGACCAGCGGCACCAGCAGGTCGCGTTCATCGGGGCCGACATCCAGACGCGCTTTTTCCCCAGCGGCAATCCTCTGGGGAAGACGTTGCTGATCGAGGGCCGCCCGTTTGACATCGTAGGTGTAGCCAAGGCCAAGGGCAGCGTGTTTGGCGAATCACAGGACAACTTCGCCATGATTCCCATTGAAGCCTATTTCAAGATATACGGCGCGCGCAAAGGTCTCGGCTATCGCGCCCGTGCGCTCAGCCCGTCGTATGTGTTCCGCGCGCAGGACGAAGTCCGCATGCTGCTGCGCTCCTTTCGCCACCTCCGGCCGAATCAGGACGATACCTTCGCCATTTTCTCTTCCGATTCGCTGGTTTCCGCCTGGGACAGCATCACCGGCTCGATCGCCGCTACAGCGGTGGCCGTGGTATCGGTCTTCATGGTCGTGGGCGGCGTGGTGGTCATGAATATTATGCTGGCGGTCGTCACCGAACGAACCCATGAAATCGGCATCCGCAAAGCCATCGGGGCGCGCCGCGTCGACATTCTCCGCCAATTCCTGGTCGAATCCTCCATGCTGGCGGCGAGCGGCGGCCTGATCGGAGTGTGCTTCGCGTGGCTAGTGGCGTTGCTGGTGCGTGCGGCTACGCCTGTCCCCATGTCCGTGCCGGTTTCGGCCGTTCTGATCAGCGTCGCGCTTTCGGCCAGTGTCGGCCTGTTCTTCGGTATTTATCCTGCGCAACGGGCGGCCAAGCTCGATCCGATTGAAGCGCTGAGGGCCGAAAAATGACGCGCGCTACTCTGTTCTCCGGCATCGGCATGGCCCTCGACACCATTCGCGGCCACAAAATGCGCGCTGTGCTCACGGTGCTGGGCGTGATCATCGGGACGGGCGCGGTGATCGGCGTGGGCTCCATACTCGCTGGCCTCGATGGCGCCATCACCAATATCCTGAAAAGCTTCGGCCCCAACACTCTGGTCGTTTTTAAATTCAAGATCGGCGTGCGTACCGGCGACCTCACGCCTGAGGAGATGCGCCGCAAGTCGCTCACCTACCAAAACGCGCGCGCCATCATGGAGCGCTGTCCGTCGGTGCAGCACGTCAGCCCCTACCTGTTTCCCGACTGGCACACCCTTCACCGCGCGCGCTACAAGGGCAACGACATCTACCGCGTCGATCTGGGAGGCACTGAGGAAGGGTATGCCGCCGGCGGCACGGTCATGAAATTCGGCCGCTTCTTCACCGACACCGAGAGCCGTCACCACCTGCCGGTCGTCGTGATCGGCGAAGACGTGCAGAAGGCGTTTTTCGCCGGGCAGGATCCCGTCGGTAAATGGATCGAGGTGGATGGCCACCAGTTCGAGGTCATCGGCGCGATGGAGCGGCCCGCCGCATCCTTCCCCGGCAGCCAGGATCTCCGCATTCTGTTTCCATATTTCACCATGCAGAAGCTGTTCCCCAACGCCCGCGAGAACATGCTGATCGTCATCGCTTATCCAACCATGATGGCCCAGGCTGAAGATGAGGTGCGCGCCGTGCTGCGTATCGAGCGTCGCGTGCCCCCCAACCAGCCCGACAGTTTTTCTATCTCCACCTCCGAGCAGATGGTCGAGGACTTTCACAAAGTCACTGCCATGGTGGCGCTGGTCGTCGTCGTGCTCAGTTCCATCGGCCTGCTGGTGGGCGGCATCGGCGTGATGAATATCATGCTGGTTTCGGTGACGGAGCGCACGCGTGAGATCGGCATCCGCAAGGCCATCGGGGCGCGCCGTGCCGACATCGTGCTGCAGTTTCTCACCGAAGCCGTGGTGCTCACCGTGCTCGGCGGCATGCTCGGGATGTTCTTCGGCTGGCTGGTCTCACTCGCGGCGCGCCTGGTATTTCCGAGCCTGCCCACCGCAGTACCCCTGTGGGCCGCCGTTCTGGGCGTGGCCGTGTCGGTCGGTGTCGGCCTGTTCTTCGGCATCTGGCCGGCCACCCGCGCCGCCAGGCTCGATCCGGTGGTGGCCTTGCGGTACGAGTAAGTCCAGGCGCTTCGAGCGCGGTCGCCGGCGATCCTCACGCATCTTTCGTGCAATCACGTTTCGGGTTTCCGCCATCGGACCAATGTTTTCTCGCGTCTGTGTGGCCAAATCCTGCCTCCCCAAACCACGGTCGTGCGTATTCATCTTGTGAAGTGAGTACTCCGTGCCACAAGCACAGGAGAAATCACCCGGTGCGCGGTGTGCCGGAAGCGACTGGAGAAATCATGCGAATCCCGACGATGACGATCATGTTGGCCGCCTGTGTGGCGCCCCTATGGGCGCAGGAATTCAGGCTGCCCACGAACCTGGATAAGCTCTCAGCGAAGGCGGAAAATACCGTCGAGGTCACGCTCGACGGCTCCATGCTGCGACTTGCCGCGAGGTTCCTGTCCGATCAGGACCACGATCAGGCCAAGGCCAAGAAACTGATGGCCGGCCTCGAATCCGTCTACGTCCGCAGTTTCGAGTTCGCCGGCGAAGGCAGCTACGACATAGCCGACGTGAATGCCCTTCGCGCGCAATTCCGCGCGCCGGGATGGTCGCGCATCGTCGGCGTGAAATCGAAACACGGCGGCAACGACGCCGGCGTCTATCTCAAGACCACTGAGGGCGGGCAGATCGCCGGCATCGTCGTCATTGCCGCGGAACCCAGGCAACTGACGGTGGTGAACATCGCCGGCACGATCGATCCCGCACAGATTGTGGATCTGAGCGGCCGCTTTCACATCCCCGAGCTCGCGCTGTCCACGCAGTACATCGAAAGGACGGAATCGAAATGAGAGTGCGGCTGCTGGTCCTGCTTCTAACCGCCGCGAGCACCACATACGCCGCTGGCAGCGAATTCGACCGGATCGTGCAAGCCATCGAGTCCCACTATGGCGCCACACGCACGCACATCCCGTTCATGGGAATGGCGAATCTCTTCGTTAAAGTAGCTCATCCGGCCGGGACGAGCGGTTTCAAACTGGCGGTGTTCGAAAACCTCGGATCGGCGCCGTCCTATGGCGAGCACGCCGAACTGGATCAGTTCATGCGCCATCTTTCCGGCAGCGGCTTGCATTCACTCGTGCGCGTGCACTCGCGCGCCAATAACGAATCGACCTACATTTTCGCCGGAGAGGCCGGCCGCTCCACCAGGATGCTGATCGCCACATTCCAGCGCAATGAAGCCACCGTCGTCGAGGTCAAGGTGAGCACGGATACGCTGCTCAAAATGGTCGAATCTCCCGAACATGCCGGTAAGTTCTCGGACTCAAAAGCAGACCAGTAAGCCGCCTCAACGCCAGTTTCGGATCTGTGAGCCGGCTGGTCGATGGTGAAGCCTGAGCCGCGGTATGCAGACACCTGTTAGGGCCGCTGACTAGAGCACCGCTCGCGCTGAATCAGGAACTCGCCTCAGCTCTACCCGTCTACCCCCGCCGGCAAAAGGAAACCAAGCCTCTTGCTGTCCGAAATGAGATCCTCCTCAGTCTGGCCAGCACATCGTAAATCAATTTATTTCTATAGCTTACAGTATAGAACTATAAGCATTTCCTCTTTGTGGCAAAACTGTTCGTAACGTGACCTAATTGTAACTGCCGCGTCTATCCTGAGTGGGTCGAAGAGGATCGCGATAAACTCGGGGGTTATGCTCCAAGACGCGGCCGGCGCGGTGAGCGCAAGGGCTGTTGCTAAGGTGGACGAAGCCACCGTAATACGCGCTGTCCAGCGCGGCGACCAGGATGCCTTCGAGCAGCTGGTCCGCGCCTACGACCAAAGTGTCTTGCGGCTCGCCATGAATCTGCTGCGGTCGCCGGAGGACGCGCGGGACGTTTATCAGGAAGCCTTCTTGCGGGTCTACCGGAACATTCATACGTTCCGGTTTGATTGCAGCTTTCATACGTGGCTTTACCGGATTGTGACGAACATCTGTCTGGACCATTTACGCAAGCGGAAGGTGCGTCGCGAGGAATCGGCGGTGGTGGAAACTGCCGACGGGCCCGTGGACCGCATGGATAGTTTCGAACAGGAAGGAACGCACGCGAATCCCGAGCGGCGATTCTGGAACAGCCAGGTCGGCAACCGCATCGAGACCGCTCTGGGAGACCTCACGCCCCGCGAGCGAACTGTGTTTGAGCTGCGCCACTACCAGGGGCTGCGGCTGCGCGCCATCGGGGAAATGCTGGGAACCAGCGAAGAGGCGGCCAAGAACTGCCTGTTTCGCGCCACTCAGAAAATGCGGGTGGTCTTAGGAGATTTAGTATGACTTGCGATGCAGTAGTGAAATCGCTTCCGCTTTACTTTTATGGCGAAGTGGCGCCGGATGTCGAGGACGCAATCGAGGAGCATTTGGGAACCTGCGCTCTGTGCCGCGAGGAATGGGAGCGGCAGAAGACACTCGCGGCTGCGCTCGACCGGCACGTCCTGTCGCCGCCGGCCGCATTGCTCGCCGAATGCCGCCACGATCTGGCGCGCGCCATCTATCGCGAGGAAATGCCCGCGGTGCGGCGCTCGGCTTCCGACCCCTGGGGACTGTTCCGCGAGGCTTTCTCGTCGCTGTGGCGGCCCGGCATTCGTTTCCGCCAGCCGGCGGGCGCCGTGGCGCTGATCGCTCTGGGATTTTTTGCGGCTCGCTTCACAGGCTCGTGGCCGGCGGGGGCCAGTTTGGCGGGCTTCACCACCCCCGACGCCATGGTCTCGAGCATTCGCTCCGTGCAGCCCGATAACACTGGAAGCGTGCAGATCTCGCTCGATGAAACTCGCCGGCGCGTGATCTCCGGTCGCCTGGATGATCACAACATTCAACGCCTCTTGATGGCCGCGGCCCGCGAGCAGGACAATCCCGGCGTGCGCGTCGAATCGGTTGAGCTGTTGAAGAATCGCGGCAGTTCCGCCGCGGTTCGCGCCGTGCTGCTGGAGGCGGTCACGCGTGATCCTAACCCGGGCGTACGTCTGAAGGCGCTCGAAGGTCTGAAAAGTTTTGCGGGGGACGCGGATGTGCGCAAGACGCTCGCGCAGGTGCTGCTGAAGGACCAGAATGCCGGCGTGCGCATTCAGGCGATCGACCTGCTGATTGCCAACCAGGACGCGGCCACGGTAAGCACCCTGCAGACCCTCATTGGCAAGGAAGACAACAACTATGTCCGCATGCGGTGCCAGAATGCCCTGCGCAATATGAATGCGTCGGTTGGAACGTTTTGATGGGCAGGAAGAAAATCCAACTCGGACTCATAGCGCTGGCAACAGCGGCCGCTTTTGCCGGCGAGTCGCACCTGCGTCGCGAAGGGGCTTTCTGGATTGAAGTCGAAAAGGGATCGGAGCAGATTGCCGCCCGCGGCAATATTCAGATCAGCACCGTTGGTGGCGTGAGTATCAAAGGCGCTCCTGGCAATCAACTTTCTTACTTCGTAGTGAAGCGCGTGAAGGCCCGCAATGAAGCCCAGGCCCGGCGCCTGCTCAGCGCCTACAGTGTCCGCCTTTCGCGGCAAGGTGAGGCGACATCTCTGGTGGTGCAGGGCGGCTGGATGGCGGAGCTCGAAGTGATCGCGCCGCAGGATTCGAGCCTCGTGGTCGTGAAGACGGCTGGCGGCACTGTCGACGCCGTGAACTTCGCCGGCGAAATCAAGGCTGAGACCGGCGGCGGTCGCATCAACATCGACCAGGTTGCGGGTGACGTGAGCGCCAAGACCGCCGGCGGCGATGTCACGTTCGGCAAAATCGGCGGTGATGTCCGCTGCGTTTCTGGTGGGGGGACCATCCGCGCGGACAGCATTCGCGGCGAAGCAGCCCTGGCCACGGGCGGCGGCGACATCCATGTGCAGCAGGTGGACGGGCCCGTGCATTGTTCGACCAATGGCGGCGGCATTCGCGTGGTGCAGGCGGGCAACGTCGTCATTGCCGATACCGCTGGCGGGCCCATCGACGTGGGCTACGCCAAGGGTATGGTCACGGCCAAGAACTCGGGTGGGCCAATTCAAGTTGGCTCGGCTTCGGGCGCCCGCTGCGAAAGCGCTAATGGCGCCATCCATTTGACCAGCGTTGGCGGCAGCCTGAAGGCGTCCACGGCGATGGGCAGCATCATCGCGCGTTTCCAAACCCAGCCCGTGGCGGATTCCTTCCTGAGTACCGGCGCCGGTGACATTACGGTTTGGATTCCGTCCAACTTGAAGATCACGCTCCGGGCGCAGAACGCGAGCTACGGCGGGCCCCGGCGGATTGTTTCGGATTTTCCGGGTATCACGGTGAAGCTCGCTGGCACCGGAACGGTTGCTGAAGGCGCTTTGAATGGTGGTGGGCCGCTCGTACGGATCGCGGGGACGGGCGGTACTATTTATATTCGCCGCGAAGAGAAGTAACCGCGCGCAGCAGGGACAGGCTGCACGCCGCAAGAATTAGAACGCAGCGGCGAACCCGCCGTGCGAAGAGGATTTAGTTATGGGAACCAGATTCATGATGTCGGGGATTTGCCTTGCAGGCTTGTTTGGGCCGTCGATCTCTGCCGAGCCGCCCGCTCAAGCACGTGCACATACGACGGCGCGGCGGGTTGTCGTGCCGCGCGGGTCGAGCTATCTGGGGATCGCCGTGGTTGAGATTGAAGCCGACCGCGCCAAAGCGCTTCATCTCAAAGAAGCGCGCGGTGTGGAGGTGACCTGCGTGGACGAAGACAGTCCAGCCTCCAAGGCCGGTCTGAAGCCGGGTGATGTGGTGCTCGAATACAATGGCGAGCGCGTTCAGGGTGGCGAGCAGTTTGTGCGCCTGGTTCGCGAAACGCCGCCTGGGCACAACGTAGCCTTGCTGGTAGTGCGCAACGGCGCCAACCAGACGCTGAACGCGACCATCGCACAGCGGCAGCCGGCCGCGCTGGCGTTTGAATTCGACGGCGACAATTTTGCCATGGCGATGCCGCCCGTGCCCCCTATACCACCCATGCAGCCGCTCCCCGGCATCCGCATGCCCGACATCCCACGCGCGTTCATGACCTGGCGCAGTCCCACGCTCGGCATCGAGAGCGAATCGTTGAATCCTCAGCTGGCCGAGTTTTTTGGCGTCAAGGACGGAGTCCTGGTGCGGTCCGTCATCAAGGATTCCACTGCCGATAAGTCCGGCTTTAAAGCCGGCGATGTGATCGTCAAAGTAGATGGCGAGAAGGTCGCCTCGCCCAGGGAAATATCCAGCATTTTGCAGGCGTCCAGGTCCAAGAAGACACTCCCCGTCACCGTAATCCGGCATCAGAAAGAAGTAGTCTTGAATGTCGTACTGGATGAGAATTCGCGCTGGCCGGCATTCGATACAAAGGAGTTACTGTAGGCAGGCTGCTGAGGCGGGAGGCAGGTTGAGGTGGCGCGAACCCCTCCTGCTTAGTGCTGCATCAGGAAGCGAAAATCTCTTAAATTCATCTTTTTTTCAGCATTAATTAGCTGAGTATCAGGTGCGACTTCGATTGTGGAATTGTAATACGCGAGCAATTCAATTTCGTCGAATTCAATGGCCCGCGCGTATTGCCGGATGTAACTGGTGTTGTAAATACCGCCAGGAAGCTTCTTAAATTCGCCTTCTTCAATTGCCTGGAGCGATCTCTTACTGATTTTGGTGCTCTGCGAGATCTGCTCGAGCGATAGGCCTCGGTTGTGACGGATTGAAGCTAGTCCTAAAACGCCCTTATTTTGACCCACCTTCGATCTCCTTCTCCTGCACTTTCCTACCCAACAGATCGGCTCTAGACCCAAAAACGTTTAGAACGGCTGTCAGGGTGGGGCCTGGAGCCTGTGTTAAAAACAGTACGAGTGTAACACAAGTGCTTTGTCTGATACACTCTTGTCGAATGTTAGTATCGCGGAGACACTTCGCCTCTCTCGGCTCTTTGGGACTGGCGGGGTTCCCATTCCGGCTCCGGGCCGCCCGCCCGCGCCCCAAGCTCATCGTGCTTCTGATTGCCGAGCAATTTCGGGCAGATTATCTAGATATATTCAATAATTTCTTAGTTCCAGGCGGCTTCCGCCGGCTGATCGAAGACGGGGCCTATTTTCCCGGTTGCCAGATGGCCGCAAGCACCTTTACTTCCGGTGGCTTAGCGACGCTCTCGACAGGGGCCTATCCGCAGCTGCACGGCATTGTGGCGGACACCTGGTACGACCGCACAACTCGAAAACCGGTACCGGCAACCCCGCAGGCACTCCAGGCGACCACCATCGCCGACCAGTTCGCCCAAGCCGATCCGGACAATCGGCTTTTCGTCTCCGCGCTGGATTTGCCGGACGCGGCGCTGCTCGCTGGTAACGCCCAAGCCTCATTGTTTTATATGGATCCGCGGGGCACTTTCGTGGAGCGCGGACGTCCAAGGCAGGCGGGTTGGCTGGTCGACTTCAACCAGATCAATTCGGTGGAAGGGCTCAGAAACGCCCCATGGATCGCGCTAGGGAACAAAAAAGGCGGACCGCCGCTGCGCACCTTGGCCTTCGATCCAGCTCGCCCAGACGATTTTCTGGCTCTGTACCGGGCTTCGCCCTTCTGCCAGGCGGTTCAAATGGCTCTAGCCCGCGAGACGATCGTTCAGGAGAAGCTCGGGCAGGGAACGGGCGCCGATCTGCTGGCTGTCAGCCTGGGGTCGGGGGCGCTGCTGGGATACGAAGTGGGAGGCGACTCGCCGCTCATGCGCGAAATGGTGCTTCATCTGGACCGGCAGTTGGAGGCGCTCTTATCCTTGCTGGACAAGAGTTTAGGTGCCCGGAACTACGCGCTCGTCTTCACCTCGGCCCACGGCGCCGCGAACGATCCCGACGGACACCGGGCCGAACTGGCAGTCTCCGGCGAAACCGTGGCCACCGCTATCAACCAGGCGCTCTCGTCGCATTACGACACGGGCCATCGCAAGAACGTGTACGTGGAGCGCTATCTCTATCCTTTCCTGTATTTTCGGCGCGATGTCTTGCGCAAAGCCTTCATCGATCCCCGGGAGGCAAGCGCCCTGGCCGGGCAAGCCGCGCTCGCGATCCCAGGAGTGGCCGGCTATTACACCGCGGATGGCGACTCCTCCCACTCCGGCGACTGGCTCAGGCGGTTCCGCAACAGCTTCCATGCGGTGCGGTCGGGGGATGTGATGTTGGCCTATTCCCCTCAGCACGTGGAGTACTACGGCGATGGCCGCGGCATCTCCTACGGATCTCTCTACAATTACGACTCGCTCGTGCCCCTGATCCTCTATGGCGCGCCTTTTGAAACGCAGCTTTTCGATACGCCGGTCGAGTCGGTCGATCTGACGCCCACGCTGGCCCGCGTCGCTGGCATTGGCTTGCCCTCCTCGAGTACCGGGCGGGTACTGGGGGAAGCGCTGATCTCGGCGGCCGAGGCATGAGCGCGCCGGGCTCGCCGCTCGCAACCTCCCTCTGCGGAATTCCGCTGCGCAATCCGGTGATTGCCGCTTCCGGCACGTTCGGCTACGGCGTCGAATTCGAGAAACTGGTCGACCTTAACGCGCTGGGGGGCCTGGTGGTCAAAGGCCTTTCGCGCGAGCCTATGAACGGCAATCCGGAACCGCGCCTTTGGGAAACGCGCGCGGGAATGATCAACTCCGTCGGCCTGCAAAACATCGGAGTGCGCGCGTTCGTTCAGGAAAAACTGCCGTCGCTCGGCCGGTTAGAGACGGCCGTGTTCGCCAACGTGTTCGGCTATGCCACCGAAGATTACGTGGAAGTGGTGCGCGTTCTCGAGGACGCACCGGGTGTTGCCGGTTACGAGCTGAATGTCTCGTGCCCGAACACGCGGCACGGCGGGATCTATTTTTCAAACGATCCGGCGCTGCTGGCGGAGGTCACCGGTGAAGTAAGGCGCGTGGCCAAGCGGCCGCTGATCGTCAAGCTTTCGCCCAACGTGGCGCATATCGCGCCGCTAGCCCAGGCAGCCGCCGAGGCAGGAGCCGATGCCATATCGCTCGTGAACACTTTTATCGCGCTCGCCGTGGATGCGCGCACGCGGCGGCCGCGCATTGGCGCCGGGTTCGGCGGGCTCTCCGGTCCGGCCATTAAGCCAATCGCGCTGCGCATGGTTTATCAGGCGGCGCAGGCGGTGAAAATCCCCGTGGTCGGGATCGGCGGGATCGCGACGGGCGAAGATGCCGCGGAATTCATGATCGCAGGCGCGACAGCCGTCGAGGTGGGCACCGCGACCTTCTGGGACCCGGCCGCGCCTGCACGCATCGCACGCGAGCTGGGAGATTTTCTCAAAGGGCAAAAGATCGCGCGGGTGAGCGAACTCGTCGGCACTCTGCGGTGTGATGTACCATCAGCAGGATAATGCCGGGAACCACGCCGTATCTGTTCAACGAGCTGCGCGAAAATCTGCCTTCCTTCACCACGGGCATTCTGCCTTCGCAATCCATCGAGGAGTTGATTGCGGCGGGGCACATCACGGCGAATCCGCCGCTGTTGCCTGAACAGGTTCAGCCGTCAAGTCTCGACCTGCGGATTGGCCCCGTGGCGTACCGCATTCGGGCGAGTTTTCTTTCGAGCCGGAACGCGCGTGTGATCGACAAGCTGCACGAGAATCACCTGTACAAGCTGGACCTCACGCGGCCCGCGGTGCTGGAACGCGGCTGTGCCTACATGGCGCCGCTCATGGAAGAGATGAACCTGCCGGCGGACATTTCCGGGAAAGCCAATCCTAAAAGCACCACTGGACGCCTGGACGTTTTTACGCGCCTGATTACCGACTATGGCAGCGAATTCGAGCGCGTGCCCGCGGGCTATAAGGGGAAGTTGTATACCGAGATCGTCCCGCGCACCTTCAGTATTGTGGTGGAGCAGGGCGTGCGGTTGAACCAGCTCCGGCTGCGGCGCGGGAATCCTCCGCCATCGGACAGTGAACTGGAGCGGCTCCACGACGAGGAGACGCTGGTCTATACGGAGAACGATTCACCCGCCGACGCCCTAATCGCGAATAAGAGCCTTTGGCTTTCGGTGGACCTGAGCGGCGACGACAGTTCTGACATCATCGGCTACAAGGCGCGGCACAATACACCGCTCATCGATCTGGCGCGCATCAATCACTACGATGCGCTTGAGTACTGGGAGCCAATCCGCCGCACGAAATCGCGCAGCCTCATCCTCGATCCCAACGATTTTTACATTCTTGCTTCCAAAGAACGCGTACGCATTCCACACGCCTTCGCCGCCGAGATGGTCCCGTACGATCCCTCGGTGGGCGAATTCCGCATCCACTACGCGGGTTTCTTCGACCCCGGCTTCGGCTACGGCGCCGACGATATCAAGGGTACGCACGCGGTGCTCGAAGTCCGCTCGCATGAGGTACCGTTCTTGCTCGAAGACGGCCAGGTGGTGGGCCGGTTGGTGTTCGAGCGCCTGCTGAGCGCACCCAACAAGATTTACGGGCAGGGAATCGGGTCGAGTTATCAGCACCAGCGGCTGGCGTTGAGTAAGCATTTCAAAAGGTGAAAGGAGTCCGCTGGTCCGCCACGTAACCGCTTCCGAGATCGTGTTCTCATAGCAGGTCTGTGACTTTGTTCGCTCTGAGGTCGTCTCCGGCCTCGTGATTACCTGCTTCAGCGAGGATGCCTCAAGTTCGACGTTTACTCGCGGTCTTCAGCCCTGCCCGCATTCGTTTTTCTGACCGGGCCGGCCAGAGTAGTGGCGCGTGGCCGCCTGCTGGTCAGGACCAAGTCCGGGCGGAAGTGCATTCGTTCCTGTCTAACGAGGTCAAGCGCCGGCAGCTATTGCTTTGCGTGCTTTCGGGGTGCAGCAGATCAGTTCACACTCTCGGAGCGCGATTCCAGACTGAAACTAATCTTTGTCCCGATATTCAGACGGCACATCGTCCTCTGGCACTTCTCTTGTGTGAACTTCAGCCACGTCTGGGTCGGGTGCATTTTCCACGCCGCTGATCACTTCAGCCTCGAAGGATTGACCCTCCTCGACGAGTTCCTCGACGCTCTCTGAGCCTGCCTCCGCGACGTCCGACAATCCCTGCGTGTCCCCAGACTGGCCGGCTGAGCCTGGGCCTCCCGCTTTGTTCCTAGCCGGAACGGGGCTGTACGTTCGGATACCTTCATCCTCTTGCTTCTTCATGCGCTTATTGTTGCACGCGACTGACCAATGCGTAGAACTCGTGAAAACCTGACATAGATGGATGTCCAAAGTGGCGATGCGGTGGTTGCCCGGCGGCACCGCTCGGCAGGTCCGGAACCACCCCGCCGGGCTGTTCTTGTACATGAACTCCGTTTTGCGGGTTGGGATTGGGGACGGACCCTGAGCCACGGCGAAAAGGATGAGCAATCAAAGGCTAACCTTCTGGGTATTGACCCACACCGGCGGGCTGCGGGAAATTGAGGCGTTGGCATGAGTACCCCATTTCCAGCCCGGCTGCATGTACTGCTGGCGTCGGAGGCGCCGGTCGGAGTGGTGCTCCGCCGCGGGCCGGCGAATGCGGTTTGCTCGGTCCTGTGGGATCGCAAGAAAGACAAATTTGAGACCGGGCAGTGGCTTCGCGCCAGAATTTACGAGCGGCGCGCCGATCTTTCTCCCGACGGCCGGCACCTGATTTATTTCGCTATGAACGGCAGGTGGAGTTCCGAGACGCGCGGATCGTGGACCGCAATTTCGCGCGCGCCATGGTTGAAGGCGGCGGTGCTACTGGGGAAAGGCGACTGCTGGCAGGGCGGGGGATTGTTCACTTCCAATTCCAAGTACTGGCTCAACGGCGGTGACGGCCACGTTGTGCTCGAGGACAGCGCCGAAATCGAGCGCGATCGGGAATTTCGGCCCGCGGGGTGGTATGGCGGAGAGTGTCCGGGTGTCTACTACGTGCGGTTGCAGCGCGATGGATGGACCTTGCAGGACCGTGTGGATGCCGGTTGGGGCGACGCATTCACGGTTTTTGAAAAGCCGTTGCCGAACGGTTGGATCTTACGCAAGTACGCCCATGCGGAGGTGAATCCGGGTCCGGGCAAAGCCTGCCATTGGGACGAGCACGAAATAGAGCATCCAAAGCTGGCGCGGCGGCTCACCTTTCCCAAGTGGGAGTGGGCGGAACTGGACGGCGAGACGCTGGTGTGGGCGGAGGGCGGTTGTCTCTATCGTGCGCCGGTGCTGACCACGGAAATCGGGAAGGTGCGCGCACTATTCGATTTCAACGGGATGAAATTCGAGCGGCGGGTTGCGCCGTATTGAACGCTTCCGGTTAGGGCCGGATGGGTTCGGGGACTGCTGCGCCGTCGGCCCTGGGGTCGGAAGCGGCGTAATTGGTCTTGGTTTTCGAGTTGTGCAGGATCGCCTGACCGCGGCCCATCTCCGCCGTGTACTCGCGGCGAATTCGGAAAGCTGCTGCAGAGTTGCCGCGCCCACGCGCATTTCAATCGAAACATCGCATCCGCTTGACGTGTATTTGGTGAAACGAGGCGCTTCGAGAGCGGCCTGCACGTTCATTCCATAATCGATGACGTTGGAGGCGAACTGGGCGTGCGCCAGCGGCTGGTTGGGTCCGCTCATGATGCCGAAGCCAATGTGCAGGTCGCCGCGCTCCATGAACGCCGGGATGATAGTGTGGAACGGGCGCTTGCCGCCGGCGAGCACGTTGGGGTGTTTGGCATCGAGAGTAAATCCGGAGCCGCGATTTTGCAGTTCAAACCCCATGCCGTCGACCACGACGCCCGAACCCCATACGCCGGCGATGCTCTGGATCCAACTGGCGATGTTGCCTTCGCGGTCGACCACCGTCAGATAGGTGGTGTCACCTTCGACCGGCTGTCCCGCGGCGACCGTGCAGTCGGCTTTGTGGGGGTCGATCAACGCGGCGCGTTTGCGTGCATAGTCTTTGGACAGCAGCGCGGCTACGGGCACGTCATAAGCGCGCGGGTCGGCGTCGTAGCGGCGGAGATCGGCGTAAGCCAGCTTCATGGACTCGATGCGCTTGTGAATTTCGAAGGGGTTGTGCGGCCCTTCGGGGGCCGCGGGCGATGTCTCCATGAGGTTCAGCATTTCAAGCGCGGCCATGCCCTGGCCGTTGGGCGGCAGCTCATAAATGCGCCAGCCGCGATAGTCAATCGAAATCGGCTGCACCCACTCGGAGGAAAAGGAGGACAAATCCCCGGGCGTCATGGTCCCGCCGAGACGCTGCGACGTCTTCAGGATGGCGGCGGCGATCTCGCCCTTGTAGAACGCATCCGGCCCCTTCTCGGCCAGGATGCGGAAAGCGCGGGCCATCTCGGGATTGCGGAAGACGTCGCCTAACTGCGGTGCTTTGCCGCCGGGCAGAAAGACACGCGCGGAATCTTCGTGGGCTTCGAGTTTCTTCACGGCCCATGCATCCTGAATACCTTCGGGCACCGAAAATCCCTGGTCGGCATAGGCGATGGCGGCCCCGAAGAGATCCTTCCAGGGCAGCTTTCCGAAGCGATGGTGCATCTTGGCCCAACCCTCGACTGCGCCGGGCACGGTGACGCTGTGGATGCCGTCGCGCGGCATGTGCTTGACGCCTTTGTTTTCCAGAAACTCGGGCGAGAGGGCATGGGGTGCGGGTCCGGACGCGTTGAGGCCCGTCAATTTTCCAGTCGCGGCGTCCCAGTAGATCACGAACAGGTCGCCGCCCAGGCCGTCCATCATGGGCTCAGTCACGCAGAGCACGGCGTTAGCCGCGATGGCCGCGTCAACGGCCGACCCTCCGCGCGCGAGAATCTGCGCGCCGGCTTGTGAAGCCAGGGTCTGGCTGGTGGCGGCGATGCCCTGTTGTGTGATCACCATGGAGCGGCCGTAGTTGCGGCCTTGGGAAAACAGCACGACATTGCAGATCAGAACGAGCGACAGCAACCGGAGAGCGGTTTTCATGAATTTGGTTATGGTAACAAGTCGTGGGGGCCCTCTGCGGTCTGCGCGGGAGGGTTCATCCGGGGTAGCCGATCACTCTTTGACGTCCATCGGGATACTAGAAGGCATAGCGGCTTCGCCTTTATTCTAAGCGGTTTCGCTATAATCCAGACGGATGGACATTTACGACGAGATCGTGCGGCTGCGCCGTCTCGGACAGAAGGCTGCCATCGCCACCATTGTGCAGGTGCGGGGGTCGATTCCCAGCTACGAGAGCGCCAAGCTGTTGGTGCGCGAGGATGGCTCGATGATCGGCACTATCGGTGGCGGATGCGTGGAAGCGGAAGTCTGGAACGCGGCGCGCGAAGTGATCGCGACCGAAAAGCCACGGCACCTGAGCTTCAACCTGGGGCAGGAAGCGGCGTACGACAACGGACTGATCTGCGGCGGCCAGCTCGACATTTTCGTGGAGCCGGTGATTCCTCCGCCGCACGCGTTCATCTTCGGCGCCGGACACATCTCGAAGAGCCTTTCCAAGATTGCGGCGCTCGCCGGGTTCGCGACCACGATCATTGATAACCGCGATACCTTCGCCAACCGCGACCGTTTCCCTGAGGCGGACGAGATTTTCGCCGAGGAATACGAAGAGGTCTTCCCCAAGCTGCCTATCAATGAGACCAGTTACATCATTATCGTGACGCGCGGGCATCGCGACGATATGCGTGTGCTGCGCTGGGCCGTGGGCACGGAGGCCAGATACGTCTCCATGATCGGCAGCAAACGCAAGGTGCTCAACGTCATCAAGGAACTTGAAAAAGAGGGCATCGCACGCGAGCGCATGGAGCGCGTCCACGCGCCCATGGGCCTGGAGATCGGCGCCATTTCACCGGAGGAGATCGCCGTTTCCGTGGCAGCGGAAATGATTGCCGTGCGTCGTAATGCCGAGTCGGACTGGCGGGCGCTCTCCAAATCGCTGTTTGCCAGCGAAGCCTCGCGGAAACTGCTGAAGTGAGCTACGCCGGGCTAATTCTGGCGGCCGGAGAATCGAGCCGGATGGGCTCACCCAAGGCGCTGCTGGAATTCCGGGGCGAAACTTTCATCGACCGGCTGATCCGGTGCTTTTCAACGCACTGCTCCCCGGTGATCGTGGTGCTGGGGCATGAGCCGGAAGTGATCCGCGCGGGAGTGCGCTCTCCATTGCAAGCCGTTTTCGTGCTCAACACGAACTACCAGCGAGGGCAGTTTAGCTCCATGCAGTGCGGACTGCGGGCGGTTACGGCGGACGCCGAGGGCGTGGTGTTCGCGCCCGTGGATCATCCCAACGTGGAGGCGGAGACGTTGGCCAAGCTGATTGCGTCAGGCGCGCTGATCGCGATCCCGCAATATCTCGGCCGCCACGGGCATCCCGTGCTGTTCTCTCGCCGGTTGATTCCGGAATTCTTAGCGCTGACGCCCGATTCTCAGGCGCGAGCCGTCACACACCGGCACGCGAGCGAGATTCGGTACGTCGATGTCGCGGACGCCGGAATTCTGGACGATATCGACGATCCCGAAGCATATCACCGCCTGCTGCAATCTCCATGAAACACTGGAATCGGCTTGGGGTGAAGTGGTTGGGCGCCGGATGCGCCCTGGTGATGGCCGCGGGAATCGCTGCCCCTTTTCTGCGCGCCGACCGTTATGCCGAACAGATCCGCACGGGGCTCGATGCCGCTCTCGGCCGGCGCGTGGAGCTCGGAGATGTGCGCTTTAAGCTGTTCACCGGTCCTGGATTTTCCATCAGCAAAGTTGTGATTCACGAAGACCCGGCGTTCGGGCGTGAGCCGTTCGCCTACGTGGAGTCGCTTGATGCGCGCCTGGCGCTGTGGGCGCTGCTCATGGGACGGCTGGAGTTTGCTTCCCTGCGCCTCGAGGACGCCAGATTGAATCTGACGCGCATGGACTCCGGCGCGGGCGCAGCCTGGAATTTCGCCGAACTCCTGCACAGGACGAAATTCGAAGCACTGCCGGCGCTCTATGTGCGCTCGGGCCGCATCAATTTTAAGTTCGGCGACACCAAGTCGGTTTTTTACGTGACCGATACCGACCTCGATGTCTCGCCTCCGAGCGCCCTCAGCGGGGAGTGGCGCGTGCGGCTTTCCGGCCAGCCGGCGCGCACGGACCGCCCGGCCCGCGGATTCGGCAGCTTCATAGCGAGCGGTTCATGGCAGCCGGCGGGCCAGCTCGATTTGCGGGTGCAGCTGGAACCGAGCGCCATGAACGAGATGATCAGCCTTGTTTATGGCCGCGATATCGGCGTGCACGGCCTGGTTTCGGCGCGCGCGCGGCTGGCCGGGCCCCTGACGGACCTCCACATTAACGGAGCGCTGAACGTCGAGGACGTGCACCGCTGGGACCTGCTGCCGCAGCGCGGAACGGGCTGGCCCTTCGAGTTCGAGGGACGGCTGAATCTGCCCGCGGAACGGCTGGAGGTGGATACGCATTCGGCCGCCAAAGAAGCACCACCGCTGGCGGTGCGATTCCGCGTGGCCGACTACCTCTCGCGGCCGCACTGGGGCGTGTCGCTCAACTGGAATCGTTTTCGTGTGGAGCCGCTCCTGCAACTCGCGCGCCACCTGGGAGCGCAGCTGCCGGATGGCCTCAAGATGGATGGTTCGCTTGACGGCGCCATTGGCTACTCCGGGCAGGGGAACTGGCAGGGGCAGATCGCATTTCAGGACGCCGCGGTCACCATCCCCGATTCACCGCCCATCCGTTTCGAGCAGGCGAACCTGCTGTTCGAGGGCGGCCACGTGCGGCTTCCCGAAGCGCTGGCGCGCACATCGGCGGACGATCTGGCGCGCATCGAAGCCGAGTACGATCCGGGCACGGGAGAGCTCGATCTCAGCATTGCGACGGATTCCATGGCGGTCGCCGGGCTTCGGTCTCAGGCGGCGCTGGCGGCGGTGCCCATGCTCGAGCAGGTGGAATCCGGCGTCTGGAAGGGGAAGCTTCGGTATCAGCGCGAGCCGGGTTCGGCGGGGGAATGGTCGGGCGCTTTTCAACTGGCAGACGCAGACATACCGCTGCCCGGGATCGCCGAGCCGCTTCGTGTGCAGTCGGCGCACGCCGCCATTCAAGGGGCGCGGGTGGCGCTCGAAAAAGTTCACGCGAGCGTGGGCGACCTCTCGGCCGAAGCCGACTACCACTACGAGCCTGGCTCTGCGCGCCCGCATCGGGTCCGGATCTCGCTTGCGAGCATGGATGCCGCGGAACTCGAGCGTCTGCTGATGCCGACACTGAAGCGCGATCGCGGTCTGCTCGCCCGCGCTCTGGGATTCGGCGCCGCGCCCGCGCCCGATTGGCTGCGAGACCGGCGCGTGGACGGCTCGGTTTCGATGGATACGTTGCGGCTGGCCGGCATCGATCTGCAAAATGTGCGCGCGCGGCTGATCTGGAACGGAACCACGCTCGTGCTCGACGAGATCGCGGGCGGCATGGAGACTGGCGCCATCAGTGGGCGGCTGACGGCCGACCTGCGGGGCCCGAACCCGATCTACCACCTCTTTTCGCGGCTGAAGTCCGTTGCCTGGAACGGGGGAATATTCGACACCGAAGCGGCGCTGGACACGAGTGGTACCGGAGTCGCGCTGGCCGCCAATCTGCGCTCGGAAGGATCGTTCGCCGGGCAATCGTTCGAGGATGAACCGCTCGATCAGTTCGAGTCCGTCTCCGGCTGCTACGCGTTCGCATGGGCAAAGTCCGGGCCGCGGCTTCGATTCACCAACCTGCAGATGTCCACCGGTAGCGAGCTTTATCTGGGCCGCGGCGCCCTGCAGGACGACGGCCGGCTGCTGATACAAGTGTCGAATGGAACACGCCAGCTCAGCGTGACCGGAACGCTGGCGCGGTTGCAGCTCGACGAAAGCGCAGGCCAGTAGCCAGCGCGCCGGGCGATGCCGCTGTCATCCGGTCTTAACGATTTATCTGATACGCTTTGGGTTTCGCCATGCGCAAAGTCGTAGTAGCGGTCCTTGTTTTGACCGGCCTCGCCCTGGTCGCTGATGAGAGCGGCCTTTTCTCCCTCCTGAAGAGCAACGTGGGAATCGGGAGGCAGAGCGAAGGCCTCTATCTGCTGCCGACAAATCAATTGCTACATCCATGGGGAGAGCAGGCGGCCATCAAAGGCCGGCCTGTGGATCTGGCGTTTGATTCGCGGAAGCATCTGCTCGCGGTGCTCAATTCGCGTAGTGTGCTGCTGATGGACGGCACGAGCGGCGCGCGGATGGCCGAGATCAAGTCCCACACTTCATACGCCGGCATCGCATTTCGTCCGGGAGACCGCGAGCTCTGGGCCAGCGAAACCAGAGAAGAGGGTTCGGACGGCTTACTGATTATCCAGTTGTCCGAGCTGGGCGTTGTAACGAAGACCGAGCGGATATTGCTACCGGGTCACCCGGTGCCGGTGGGTATCGCGTTTTCGGCTGATGGGAAGACGGCTTACGTCGCTTTTAGCCGCAACAACACGCTGGGCGTCATCGATGCGGACGCGAGAAAGATGAAACGCGAAGTCGCGGTGGGGATCGCGCCGTTTGGCGTAATGGCGTCTCGTACGCACGTCTTCGTCACCAATCGCGGAGGGCGGCGGCCGGTAAAGTCTGACACCGTGGCTCCCTCGAGCGGCTCGATGGTGGCGACAGATCCGCAAACCGGCTCGTCGGTTTCTGGGACAGTGACGGCGATGGATGCGCAGGATTTTTCGACGCGCGAGGTGGCCGTGGGACTGGCGCCGTCGGCCCTGGCGCTCAGCCCCGACGAGAAGCTGCTGGCGGTGGCGAACGGCCATTCCGATTCGATTTCGCTAGTCGACACCGACAGTCTGCGCGCCACCGAGCTGAAGATCGAAACCTGGCCGGAAGGCACGCTCGGCAGCCAGCCGGTGGCCGCGGCATTCGCGCCGGATGGACAGACTATCTACGTCGCGTGCGGCGGCAACAACGCTATCGCCATTGTTCGCCCGCAAAAGCAGGAGTGGAGATTGGCGGGAGCGCTGCCGACGGGTTGGTTCCCTTCGGGCGTGGCCGTGGATAGCGACGGTGCATTGCGCGTGATCAACATCAAAGGCGTGGGTAACACCGCGGCCAAAGACGGTGCCTTCAATTCGCTGCAGTACGAGGGTTCGCTCGAAAGAATTCCCGAGCCCGCGGCGGCGCAGATCGCGGCCGGCACGCGCGAAGTCCGCGCCGCCAACAGTCCGCGCTACGAGCCTTCAAGCGGAGTGGCCAACCTCTCATCGCTCGGTATCCGGCACGTCTTTTTCATCATCAAGGAAAACCGCACATATGATCAGGTCCTTGGGGACATCGCCGAGGGCAACGGCGATCCCAAGCTGTGTGTCTACGGGCGCGAGGTCACACCCAACCACCACGCACTGGCGGAGCGCTATGTGCTCCTCGATAATTTCCACACCGGCGGCGCCATCAGCTTCGACGGCCACCAGTGGCTGATGCAGGCGTTCGTCAGCGACTACGTGGAGCGCGCGTTTGCCGCGTCGCCGCGCGGCTATGCCTGGAACATGAGCGATGCGCTCACGGTTTCTCCGGCCGGATTTTTCTGGCAATCGGCGAAACGGCCGCTGGACGTCCGCGTCTACGGCGAGTTCAGCCTGCCGGCGCGCTGGAATCCCGCGACACAAAATACCGTCGACATGAATGAGCGCGACGAGCTTAGCTGGGGAGATTACTGGAAGCACTATAAGGATGGGACCTGGCGAAGCGTCGTGGGCGAGCGCAGCGGTGTGCCGGCGCTGGCAAAGATTCTGAGCCCTACCTATCCACACAACTCGACCAGCATCCCCGATCAGATTCGCGCCGAGGAATTTCTGCGGGAACTCGCCAGGCGCGAAAAGAGCGGACGAATGCCGAATCTGTCGGTCATTACTTTGGACGAGGATCACACTAACGGCACAAGCCCCGGGTCGCCGACGCCGCGCGCCATGGTGGCGGACAACGATCTCGCGCTAGGCCGCATCGTCGAAGGCATTTCCAAGAGCCGCTTCTGGCCGCAAAGCCTGATTCTGGTGGTGGAGGATGACGCACAGGACGGCTTCGATCATATGGATGGATACCGGACGATAGCGCTGGCGATCGGGCCGCACATACGGCGCGGGTCGGTGGATTCAAACTTCTACACGCATAGCGGTATGGTGCGCACCATCCAGGATATTTTCGAGATCCCGCCGCGGACGCGGTACGCATCGAATGCGCGGGCGATGACCAGTGTGTTCACACCCGACGCCGATTTGATGCCGTACCAGTGCCTGCCGGCGCGTATCGCACTCGACGAGATGAACCCGCCGCTGGCGTCGCTCAAAGGGAAACCGCTATGGGCGGCGCGGCAATCGCTGGCCATGAACTGGTCGCATCCCGACGATGTTCGCGCCGATGTGCTGAACCGGATTCTGTGGTGGGATGCGAAAGGGTTCGAGACGCCGTATCCGGCGAGATAACGGCACAGGCGTTTATGCCCGCGCCTTTAAGCGTCGGCGCGTCTTACGGTCGGGGCGTCCAGTACTTCACGCAGCTTCTTGGCCAGTTCGTCGGGCGCAAAAGGCTTCTGCAGCAGATACACGTTGGACTCGAGTACACCATGGTGGGCCAGCATGTCGTCGGTGTACCCAGAAATATAAAGCACTTTCAACGAGGGTTGCAGCGCCTTCAGGCGCTCGGCCAGGTCGCGCCCGCTCATCTGGGGCATGATGACGTCGGTCAACAGCAGATCGATCGTGTTCCGGTGTTGCGCGAATATCCGCACGGCATCGGCGCCACTGCTGGCCTCATGGATCTTGTAGCCGAGCCGGTGCAGCATCTCGCGAACCAGCCGCCGCACGCCGATCTCGTCTTCCACCAGCAGAATGGTTTCCGTGCCTGCGCGGACCGGGCGTTCCCCCTGTGTGGCGGGCGCTCGCTGCGTGACGTCGGTAATTCTCGGCAGGTAGATGTTGAAGATGGCGCCACGGCCGGGCTCGCTCTCGACCACGATTTCGCCGCCGCTCTGCTTCACGATGCCGTAGACCGTCGAAAGGCCGAGTCCGGTGCCTTTGCCGGTTTCTTTCGATGTATAGAACGGCTCGAAGAGATGGACCATGATCTCCGCGTCCATTCCCTTTCCGGTGTCGGCCACGGTGAGCCTCACGTACGAGCCCGGCCGCACATCCGCGTGCACGCGTGAGGAGCGCCGCACATCCACGTTGCTGGTGCGGATGGAGAGCTTGCCGCCTTCGGACATGGCATCGCGGGCGTTGACTGCCAGGTTCATGATCACCTGCTCGAGCTGCCCGGCATCGGCCTTCACGCCGCCAATTCCGGGGCTGAGCACGGTCTCGAGCTCGATGTGCTCGCCAATCACGCGGCGCAGCATGCGGTCCATGTTGGCGACCAGCGCGTTCAAATCCAGAATCTTCGGCTGGATGACCTGGCGCCGGCTAAAGGCCAGTAGCTGATTGGTGAGGCTGGTGGCGCGGCTGGCGGCTTTGAGGACTTCTTCCACGCAACTGTGCAGCGGGTCGTCGTGCGGCAGATCGCGCATGATCATGTGGCCGTAACCGGAAATCACGGTGAGCAGATTGTTGAAGTCGTGCGCGACGCCGCCGGCAAGGCGCCCGATGGCCTCCATTTTTTGCGATTGACGCAGCTGATCTTCCAGTTGCCGGCGTTCGGTAATGTCGATTCCCACGCCGCCAATGAACTGGACTTCTTCGTGTTCGTCCAGAATGGGAAACCGGTAAATCAGCCAGTGATGCACGGCGTGCTTGTGCGGCACCGGGTCGACGGTCTCGACGAGCGTCTTGGTGCGGATCACCTCGCGATCGTTGGATACGAAGCGCTCCGCGTATTCGACCGGCCAGACCTCATAGTCGGTCTTTCCCAGAAAGTCCTCCGGATCGAGTTGAAAGAGCCCCTGCGCGGCCTCGTTGTAGTACACGTAATGGCCTTCCCGGTTTTTCATGAAGGCCACGCCGGGAAGATGCCGCATGAAAGCCGCGAAGCGCTGCTGGCTTTGCTTCAGTGCTTCACGGGATCTCTTTCGCTCGGTAATGTCGAACGAGGTGGCAATGATTGTGGCGGCACCGGCTTCATCTTCCGCGTCCAACAGATTCATGTTGGCCAGTATCCAAGCGTGCCCGCCGTCTTTCCGCCGGAAGCAGATTTCCTGCTGGGTGAGGAACTTCTGCCCGCGCAGCCGTTCGAGAATCGCATCTCGGTCCACGGGCTGGCAATAAAATGCCTGTGCCTTGAGCGAGGCCACCTCCTCGCTGGATTCGTAGCCGAGCATTTTTGCGAAGGCCTCATTGCACTCGATAACGCGGCCATCGAGCGTGGTGCGCAAGATACCGGCAAGGTTTTTTTCGAACAGCAGACGATAGCGGCCTTCCGAAGCGCGCAGCGCCTGCTCGCCCAGCTTGCGCTCCGTCACGTCGCGGTAGATCGCAATGGCGCCCTTCGGATCTCCGTGTACATCCGCGAACGGCCGGGCCGTCACGCTCACCCACTTGCCTTCCGGCGCGTGCGGATGGCGCACAAACAATTCCACCGAATCGACGGACTCACCGCGAAGGGCGCGCAAGATCGGGAGCTCGTCTTCCGGAAACGGAGCGACACCATCGGGAAGACAGACGCCTAGTTCACGCGACCACTCCGCGGGGGAAGCGTGATGCGGCGCGATGCCGGCGATATGCTCAGCCGCACGATTGCGCCGCACGAACCGTGCATGCTCATCGACGATTGTGGCGCCATCGCCCATGCTATCCAGGACGAATTGCAGAACGTGAGCCTGGCTTCCGGCCGGCGAAACATCCGCCTTCTTCTCGCGATGGGGATCTGAGGGCGCCAGGTCGCTCATGCCGCGCTCGCCGTTCCCATTGGAATGTTGGGCATCGAACACGGTTTGGCGGACCAATGGAACATGGTTGATCTCTGGGGGAACTTGATCGTACCAGTGCTACTTCCGGTTTTCAAGGCCGCGAAAGACTTTGTTTCAGGATGCGAATCGTCCAGAAGTCATCGGCGAGGTTGGTGGTGGTCAGGTAAGTGTAGGGGATTGTGAAGTAGCCTTTGATCCCCCAATCCTTTCCCCACGAATTGCGCACAGAGAAGCGCTGTGCCGCATCATTGTAGCCCACGGCTAGCACGGCGTGGCCTCCCTGAACTTTCTCACTCGGGCCGGGCATGTTCAAGACGCCCGTTTTTGCCACCTCCTGGCTTTCGAACGCGTCATAGACGGTGAAGCCGAAGATGAACGGAAAACCGGAGGCAATGCAACCCTTCAACTGGTTCAAGTTAGTGGAATCGAGCCGCTGGTATCCCACCGCCTGGCACTTGGTTGCGTCGGTGTAGCATTTCGGCGTGGGCTTGTCCGCGAATTTATTGATGTTATAAGGCCATTCGATTTCCGGGCAGACTCCGAGGTTTCCGACGCACTTCACACCATCGCGAATTTGCGCGCCAGCGTCGGAATTGACCGTACCCTCCATATCGCGCTCGTTGTAGTAGATGAAAAGCCGCGAGGGCACGAATATTCTGACTCCCTGCTTCTTCTGGTCGAATTGAATGGCTCCGGATATGGCGTTGGCGGTGCAACTACCGAGCTGGCCCTGGTCATACACGGGTGGACAACCGGACCGAAGGTCTTTCTTTGGCGGCAGTTTGGCGAGTATCGGCTGCGGAGCCGAGTAGAGGTGGTCACGTTGGTCGGGCAGATCGGGAGCCCAACCGTACTTGCGATTGATCGGCATTTATCAAGTTCTCCTGACCCATAAATGATAACCGGGACTCTTATTTTGGCACCCGGCTTGGGGCCAGTATACACTCATCCGCCTTCGTTCGAACAGACGTCCGGCGAGCCGTGGCGGGGAACAGTTAACAGAAGCGGCTTAGAAGATAAAGCTCAGGCCGCCGCGGAAACTGCGCGGAGTCTGCACCAGCAGCAGGCGGCGTCCGTCGGCGAAGGACATCGGCAGATATCCCTGTGCCACCAGATTGCGCAGATCGGCGCTGGCTTCCATGCGCCAGGGCAGCGAGAAGAAGGTGGGAATGGGCTGGCGCACGTAGATATTCAACCCGGGCTCGGGGCGTATGGACTGCGTGGAATACATGTGGGCGGGCGTGATCGCGCTCTGGTCCATCCACTGATAGCTGGCGATGAAGTGCGTGCCGATTTTGGGCACCGTGCCAGACCCACGCGCGGTGACGGCGTTGCGGCGGCTGGCGTGAATCAAAGAACGCAACTCCTCCGGATTGTCAGTCGAGAGCTGATCCGATTGCGGTACCAGCACCCCGACCGAGCCGTACATGGCGGTCACCTTGAAGTTTTCACCTAGATTCTGCGTCATGGACGCGGTATATCCCAGCGTCTGATAATTGCCCGCGTCGAAGATCGAGCTGCTGGAGAACAAGTCGGGTAAAATATCTCCACCGATATAGACGCCGCCCGGGGCGACGATGGTCAAGGCGGCATTGGTGACGCGCTCCCGATATCCCGACACGCGGTACGTGCGCGATCCCTCTTTGCGCGAGTAGCCGAGTTCGAGATCCTCCCCACGCTGCACCTTGGCCCGGCCATCGCGCAGCGAAACGCGCGGTACGAGTGACAACGCGTTGATGTCGCGCTGCAATTCAGAATCGGCACCGGCCTGGCTGGCCCCCAGGTCGGGACGCGCATTGCCGGAGGTGTAGGAAAGGTCGATCTTGCTCGTATCCGGCAACTGGTAATTCAGCCGTGCGTACGGGCTGAAGTAGTGCAGGCGGTCGAGGAACGACACCGAGTCAAGCGAGAAACCGTACTGCAGCTGGAGCGCGTCGGAAAGCTGCGTTTGATCGCCGAGACTGACCGACATGGTGCGCAGCGGCGGAAGATCGCCCACCGCGCCCGGGCCGCCGGCCATTGCGTCCGAGAGGCGCGGAACCACCATCTCCCGCATGGTCAGCGAGACTACGGGGCTGATGCCTCCCAGGTCGCGCTTGTAACTGGTGCGGAAGCCGGCGGTCGCCATGCCGGACTGTGCGGTGTACCCGAGGTTGCCGCTTACGGCTACCTGGTTATTGCCGAATAGCGACGTGGCGACGGCGAACGCCGTGCCCAGGTCGGCCTCGTTACCGTAGCCGGTCACCTGGCCGCCATCGCCACCGGAGAGCTTTACCAGGCCGCGCGTTTCAGAGAATACGGTCCCGTTACGCCGGGGACGATCGGGATCGAAGTTCGGATCGAAGTTGGGCAGGATGCGCAGAATAGGCCGCGTGGCACTGGCGCTGCGGAGCACCCACTTCCAATCATCGGTCATGAGCGCGCGCTCGCCCGGCGGCGGCGTCACCAGTTGGATGGTGCTGAACAGCGTTGTGAGATTGACGTTGAGAATGCTGCGCACGCCCGGCTGCACCACGATGTTGTCGCGAAACACGGGAACAAAGCTGCGCAGGCTCACGCGGACAGAATAGACGTCGGGAATCAGGCTGAGGAACGAGAAGCTACCCTTTTCATCCGTCAACGCCCTGGCGAACAGGCGCTCTTCGTGATTGAAGAGCAGAACTGTCGCGCCCATCTGGGGAATGCCGACCCCGTCGCGAACAAGCCCGGTGAGGCCGCCAGAAAGTTTTGCGGGCGAGACTGCGGAACATGGCAGCGCCAGGCATACCAATCCCGCCGCTAGAAACGCACAAGTTCTGGAGGAAGTGATCCTCGGCGTCAACGGTTGCATCTTCCGTTATCCATCATCACTGCCACGCAGGCTAAACGCCTGCCTGTTCTCTAGGTTACCGTAAATATAGCACTGGGTGTTAACGTCTGATTCCGGTTCCTATCGGTAACCTTCATCTTAAGAGTATACTGCCCCGGCTTAAGGGTCTGCAGAGGCAGCAGTTTTTCGATGGTCACCTGCTGCGCGGAGGCGTCCGGCAGCTTCGCTATTTCTTCGCTGAACTCGAAGATCTTTTCGTTGGTGCCATTCTTGGTCACCTCGTACTCGATTGAGCCGCTGGGCTTCTGGGTCTTCTCGTCCGGGCCGAAATTGTAAAGTTGCAGGTAGATGCCCATCTTCTCATCATGCCGGAATGTGTTGTCGATGCGCGGCCGCACCTTGGAGCTGCCCACCACGAACTGACCAGTGCCGATGCTTCGCGTCGGCACCTTTTCCATCACATCGGCAAAAATCAGGCTGCTAGATGCCAGTTTCTCGTCATCGAAATGCGGGACAGTCAACGCAGTTTCGTAATTGTTCATGTTGCCGCCAACAACATCCTTCACCACGACGTTCAAGCGGTACATGCCGGGCGCCAGCGGAATGGATTTCTGATAGAGGGACGGCTTGGTGATGACCCCCTGGAGCAGTTCCTTCGCCGTCTCGACCGTGACCGTGTCCTCAAACACGTTCACCACGCGGCGCGACATGGTGGTGATGCGCGCATAGATATTGACGACCGCCTTCTGTACGCCGTCCTTCAACTGGAACTGCAGATCCTTGTTTTGCATCAGGATGGTGACGTTGGTGAGCACTGAGCTGTTGGTGACCTTGATGTAATCAGCCTGTACCTTCACAGGCAGAAGGTTAAACGTGATGTGGCTCGAAACAGCCGCTTCCAGGTCCTTGAACTTCACGACCGGCGGCTTCTGCAATTTGCTGAACCGCTCGAGCCGCTCGAATTCGTTCATGCTGGCCGGAGTTCCGCCGAACGACTGGCCCAAATGGGTGCCATCGGTGCGGTTGAAGCGGTCGGTCTTGCTGGCCATGCCCATCTGCTCCATCATCGTCAGGCCGGCGTTGGGCACATAGAGCAGCGCATCTTTTTCCGACGGGTCCATGGTCATCCGGTATTCGCCGGTCATGGTCGGATCGACAAACTCGATAATGATGTCGTTGCCGATGCCCTCAATGTAGCGGTAGCGCCATTGCTCGAAGGGATAGGTGGACGTTTCGCCGCCGCCTTCTTCCATGGGCCGCTGGTAGCTGCCGCCGGAGGGATGCGATTCAATTTCATCGGGCGGGCCGTAGGTGATGTAGATGCGGCCGCGGTCCGCTTTCCATCCGGGAATGCCGGAAGCGTAGTGCTCGTTGGCGTAGGCGATGCGGCGGTAGTGCTCTTCTTTAAATTCGTTCTCGAGGGTGTCCGGCGTGGGGTCGCGGCGCAGCCAGAACTGTTCGATGAACTGCTCGCGCTCTTCGTCGGTGCTCAAACGCTTCCACGCGGTGCGCTCTTCGTCGGTGATGATGTAAGTGACGTCCTCGTTCAGCCACTTGCGGTAGGGCGTCTCCAGCTCTTTGCGCAGCTTCTCTTCGCGCTTTCTCTTCTGCTTTTCGGTGAGAGGTTTGGCGATAGTCTCGCGTCCCTCGGCATCGGTGTTGGGACCTTTGTCCTTCTTCTCTGCATAACTGAAGTTAACGGCGAAAAGTAAGCTAACGGCTAAGCAGGAAATCCAAAGACGGGCCGGTCTCATTGCACACCGCCTCCTGAAGGCAAGATTTAAGTATTGCTTTATCAATTGTATTGCCGCGAAAATGGGGCGTCAAGTGGGCCGATTGTGCACACTGTGGTGGTGCTGTCCAAATGCCTGCCAGTGCCGAAGGCCGATCACCCCTCGCGCTGGGTTGTTTTACACCGCGCGGCGCACGCCCGCCGACGCGATCAGCCGGTCTTCGAAGCTGAAGTCGGCGTGGCGGCGGGGCTGGCGCAGGTACCAGCGATACGTCTCGCGTAAACCGGTGGCGAAGGCGGTCTGCCGAACCCCCAGGACGCGTTGCACCTTGCTGACGTTCTCGGTGATGGGCGGCAGGTCGAGGTATTCGCCGAAATAGAAGGGGTTGCTCATGGCGTTTCCGCCCGCCGATGCGATTTTCTCGCGGGGCACGCGCACCAGTTCCGGCTTCTTCCCGGGGGTGCGCGCCATCTCACGCACGGCTTCCACCTGGGTCATCGGTTTGGGATTGCCGATGTTGAACGCCTCACCCACGGCTGCATCCACTTCGATCGCGCGCAGCAGCGCCCGCACCAGATCTTTGACATACACGAACTGCATCAAACGCGTGCCATCGCCGGGAATGATAATCGGGCGGCCGGCGCGCATGCGGTCCCAGAAGAAAGCCTCGCGGTAGAAGGGATTTTCCGGGCCGTAGACAAAGGGCGGGCGGAAGGTCACCACCGGGAAGCCGTTTTTGCGATGCAGCCGAAGCAGCGCCCGCTCGCTCATGGCCTTGTTGCGCACGTACGCCTCGGGATGATTATCCGGCGCAAGCGGATCGCCCTCGTAGTGGTTGAGGCCGTCGCCATAGGCGGCGACGCTCGACAGGAAGACATAACGTTGCAGGTGGTTGCCCATGGCCAGGGCGGTGGCCTCGATTTGCGCCGCCGTAGTGCCGCGCTCCCAGTCGTAGACGTTGTCGAAGACCACTTCAAATCGCCTCTCGCCAATCACGCGCTGGATGGCTTCGGGATCATTGCGGTCGGCCAGCAGGTTCTCAACGCGTTTCGCGAGATTGTGTTTGGAGCGCCGGTGCAGAATGGCGACGGAATGGCCCGCTCTCAACAGCTCCGCGACGAGCTGCCGGCCGATGAACAATGTGCCTCCGATGACCAGAACCTTCATGAAGCGAGCGCGTGAGCGTCAGTCGTAATATTCCAGGCCGAGGTGCGTAATCAACGTTTCACCGCGCATCCAGCGCAGCGTATTTTTCAGTTTCATCAACTGAATGAAAATGTCGTGCTCGGGATAGAGGCCCGGCGCCGTCATGGGAGCTTTGAAATAAAACGAGAGCCACTCCTGCACGCCGCGCATACCGGCGCGCTGCGCCAGATCCATGAACAATACGAGGTCTAGCACCAGAGGCGCCGCCAGGATCGAATCCCGGCACAGGAAATCGATCTTGATCTGCATGGGGTAGCCCAGCCAGCCGAAGATGTCGATGTTGTCCCAGCCTTCTTTGGCGTCGCCGCGCGGCGGGTAATAGTTGATTCGCACCTTGTGATAGACGTCCTTGTACAGGTCCGGATAAAGCTCCGGCTGCAGGATCTGCTCGAGGGCGGAAAGCTTGGATTCTTCCTTCGATTTAAAAGAGCCGGGATCGTCGAGGACCTCGCCGTCGCGATTGCCCAGGATGTTGGTCGAGAACCAGCCGGAGACGCCCAGCATGCGCGATTTCAGACCGGGCGCGATCAGTGTTTTCATGAACGTCTGGCCGGTCTTGAAGTCCTTTCCGCAGATCGGAAGATTGCGCTCGCGCGCCATCTCCACCAGTGCCGGCGTATCTGTCGTCAGATGGGGGGCGCCATTGGCGTAGGGCACGCCGGATTTGAGGGCCGCGTAGGCATAAATTTGGCTAGGCGAAATTTCCGGGTCGTTATTCTTCAGCCCGCATTCAAAATCTTTAAGGGAGGCGTGCACGGCCGCTGGTCTGTGAAAAACTTCCGTCGATCCGCACCAGATCATCACCAGGCGGGATGCGCCGCTCGATTCGCGGAATTTGCGGATGTCGTCCATGAGCATCTCGGCGTGCTCCATCTTGGAGCCCTTGGGTTTGAGGTTGGGGCCGTGGATACGCTTGACGTATTCCTGATCGAAGACGGCGGGCATGGGCCGGATAGCTTCGAGCGGGGCGCGGACTTGATCGAGCAGTGGTTTTTCTAGCACGCCGGCCAATTGCGCGGCCTCGTATGCATTCTCTTCGAAGATGTCCCACGCGCCAATCATCAGGTCTTCGAGCGGCGTTAGCGGCACGAGATCCTTGATCAGCGGCGTGCGGCCCTCGGTGCGCTTGCCCAGCCGAACGGTGGCGAGTTGCGTCAGCGAACCTATGGGTTTCGCGAGGCCCCGCTTCACCGCTTCCAAGCCGGCGATGAAGGTGGTGGTCACTGCCCCCATGCCGGGAATCAGCACGCCGAGTTTTCCGTCAGCGGGCGCGATACGAACGTTGTCTTGCGAAGGCATGATACAAATCTCCCAGGGGAAAAAAGGTGATTTGTTATAATACCAACTCCATGCGAGATCGCGCGACGGCAACATTGACGACGCTGCTCGTGGATGATGAATCGCTAGCCTGCGAAGAGCTCGCCTACCTGTTGAGAGATTTTCCCGAAGTGGAGATTGCGGCCACCGGGCGCAACGGCCTGGAAGCGGTGGATCTGATCCAGAAGCTTGAGCCGGACCTGGTGTTTCTGGATGTGCAGATGCCGGGTCTGGACGGCATGGGCGTGGTGCGGCAGTTGCGCGAGCGCGGCATCGAGTTGCCGCATTTTATCTTCGTGACGGCCTACGATCAGTACGCTATCGAAGCCTTTCGCCTGGAAGCGCTCGACTATCTGCTCAAGCCGGTAGACAAGGGGCGGCTTGCCGAGACCATCGAGCGCGCGCGGCGCATCATTCAGGACCGGCAGCAGAAAGTCGAACCGGAAGCGGCTCCCCGCCTGACTCCGCAGCGCACCAAGCTGCTGGTGCGGGCCAACAACCGCAACTTCATTGTGGACCCGCAGGACGTGATTTACGCCACCATCGATAGCGGCCTGATTACCATAGTGGCCACGGGCATCGAAGGCCAATCGAATTACCGCACGCTGGAAGATCTGCAGGCCAGTCTCGACCGCGACACTTTCTGGCGCGTGCATCGCTCCTATTTGGTGAACATTAACCGTATCCGCGAAGTCGTCCCCTGGTTTAAATCCAGCTATCAGCTCCGCATGGACGACAAAAAAAGCACCGAGGTGCCGGTGAGCCGCGTGCAGACCAAGCGGTTGCGGGAATTGCTGAAGCTATGAAGTCGAAAAACGCAAAATAGCGTGGACAGCCATTGCTGCGTGGCCACGCTATCCTCGCGAAACCGCGAAAGAGCTTTTCCCTACGATCCCGGCAAAATCTTTACCGTCGTCACTCGCCGGTCGGACGCTTTCCCGGCGTAGTAGCCGGCGATTGCGGAACCGGTCGAAATCCCAAGGAAGGAAGAGATCGCTGCCGCCTCCGAATGCGCGGTATGGGCCACCAGGTCGCCACCCAGGATGAGGCCGCCCAGCGCACCCACAATCACGCCGATGGTTTTGCCGCCGGAACCACGGATGGTTTCGAATTGCAGTGTGGTTACCGACGCCCGCGGAATCGCACTCTGGCCCTTGGGATACGATTTGCGGTCGGACGTTTTCTTTACGTTCAGCAACAACGTATCTTCCCGAACAGCCATTGCTTCTCCCTGAATCTCCGCCCCGCCCGGAAGGACCAGTTTCACCTGGTGGCCGATAATCATCGACCCCAGTTCATTCCATTTCATTTCCAACTGGCTCGCCGAGGCCGGTATCGCCGGAGCAAAGCAGAGTGCGCAAACCAGGGTGGCTGCGCACTTGAGAACGGTCACGTGGCCGGTCATTGGTCATTTCCTCCGGCCGATAACGTTGCGTACGGACGCGGCAGTCTCAGGGTTTACGTGCCCCATCGCTGACGCCGGTTGGCCGACTTCCGCCAGGACGAGCGGGTCGGACTTCTTGACTTGATCGAGCGAAACCGGCGGGATGCCCGCGGCGAACTGTGTGTTCAGTGCGTGAATGAACTTGTTGGCGAACAGTGCATAGCCCGTGTTGGTGGGGTGGATTCCGTCCAGCGAGTAAAGCCCGCCGAGAAAGTCGGTTGTCAGCCGTTGTCCACCGGCCACCAAACCCGTTTTCTGAAGATCGTCGACCAGCGAATGAATGTCCACCAGCGCTGCCCCGTGCGCGGACGCCTGGGCCGCGATGAAAGCGTTGTAGTCGCTTACGGCTGCGCGGATGGTCGCGACTTCGCCGGCATCCAGCACCAGATTGGGCGCGAGTGGCCCCGGCTCCAGGCCAAGGAGAATGGCGCCGATGTGCGGAAAGGCATCGGGAACCACGAAGTCGCCAGGTCCGATCCCCAGAGGCGGACCGATTATGGAAAGCGGACTCCCCACGGACGCGGCCACTTTTTCGGCTGAGGTGAGAAATGCAATGGACGCAACGTCCGGTATATTAGCCACCACCAGCGTGGCGCCGTTCGCGCTCAGGCGGCTCATGACTTCGGCATAGGCGGCCTGAAAATCCGTCAGCGGCGTCAGTAATGAAGCATCCCCATTCGTCGCTGGCCTGAGCGCATCGTTATTGCCCAGCCAGACGAAGACCGTTGTCGGAGCCGTCGCTTCGGCCCATTCCACCTGGCTCTTCGAGATTCCGCCGAATAGCCCCGGAAATCCGAGCACGAGGTCCGTAATGCTGTCGATGGGGAAGTCGGGCCGCGTGGTCAGGGCGTCCTGCACGTTGGCCCCAGGCACCGCCAGATCGGTGACCTGAACAAAGAAGTCATCGCGGCCGCTGGATGTGCCAGGAGCCTGAATTATGACCGGGGGAGGGCCGGGACTGACGAGCTGGAAAACGTTCGGTATACCGGGAAAGGCGATCAGCGGGAGCGTTAGGGGAACTCCGGCTTGTGCCGCCACCAGGCTCGCGTACCCATGGACTTGCTGGGTATCGAGAAGCGATCCGCTCTGGTAGCCGGCCGAAAGCGAGTCACCCACTACAACAAGCCGCGAGAGATCGGCCTTCCTTTGCGCGGCCGCCGGAACGCCCGCACAGATTATGGACATCAGCAGGTGGGACGCAACGCGTGCCCACGGAATCCGAGTCCGCAGATAGCGGCCGGAGGTGGTTCCGTTTGGTGTTTTCATGGAACGAGCTTGCGGCCATGCGCTCGTGGATGATAGGTTCGGCGAGGTTAATTAACGGTTAAGGTGCGGACGAGAGATGGATTCAGGTCACGCTGGCGGGTCTGGCGAACCCGTCCAGATTCAGTCTCTTCAGCAACGCGCGGAACCGCTTATCGGAGCGCAGCGAGTCGAACCGCCGGTCTACACCCAGCCAGACCAGCCAGGTGTCGTGCATTTCGTAGGCCTTTTCCAACCATTCGAATGCGGCATCGGTTTCGCCCAGTGTGACATGAATGGCGGCGATCAGCACCGGCGAAAAATATCTCTCGCGCGACATGCTGATCAGCTCTTCCAGTTTTCGACGGCCCTTGCCGCGCCTGCCGATGAGCGCGTGGCCGTAGCTGTACTTCATGGCGTCCAGGGCGGTCTCTTGAGACAGGGCTCCGGCTTTGCGAAACTCCGCAAAAGCTTTCAGCAGCATCGACCGGTGTAAGTAACTGACACCCAGCCACCAGTGGGCGAGATAGAAGTTCGGGTCTATCTCCAGCGCTTTCCGAAAGCAGTCGATGGCCTGGCTGTCATCGCCCAGTACAAAATGAGCCAGCGCCACGGTCGTGTTCACCGAGGGCGAAAGGGGGTCCAAGTCGCATGCTCTCTGCGCGGCCTCGAGTGCCTCCTGAAGCCTCCCCTGCGGGATGAGGCAGGTGACGCTGTAACACTGGTACGCGGGTGCGCCGTCGGGATCGAGCTCCATGGCATGCGCGAATTCCCGTTCGGCGCCTGGCCAGTCCCGGTCGTGAATGGCCAGCACGCCACCCAGCGCCACGTGCGCTTCGGCCAGCGAGTCGTCGATCCCCAGCGCTCGCTCGGCGGCCGAGCGCGCCTTAGGCATCAGGTCGCCGGGCGCGACCGTTCCGCAGCACGCGAGTTGGAATCGGGCGACGGCCTGTGCAGCCCACGCCGCGGCCATGTTCTCGTCCTGTTGAATGGCGGTCTCGAAGAAATCAATGCTTTTGCGAAAGCCGGGCTCGGTCCACTTATTCAAATAAAACCGGCCCTTTAGGTACGCGTGGTACGCGTCCAGGCTCTTGGTAGGCCGGCTCCCGGTGTGCCCTACCAACTCGCTCAGGGTAGTCACGATCGCGCCCGCAATCTCCTCCTGAACGGCGAACAGATCTTTCATCTCGATACGGTACATGCGCGACCAGGTGTGGTAACCGCTGGCCACATCGATGAGCTGCGCGCTGATCCGCAAATGGCCGCCTGCCTTGCGGACGCTTCCTTCGAGCACCATGCGCGCGTTCAATTGCGCGCCGATTTTACGCACGTCTTCCGCTTTCCCTTTGAACTGAAATACCGAAGTACGCGCTACCACGCGCATGCCCTTGACGTTACTGAGCGCGCTGATCAGTTCTTCAGTGAGGCCATCGCTGAAGTACTCGTTCTCGGGATCGGGACTCAGGTTCACGAAGGGAAGGACCGCGATCGAGGCCTGCTCGGCCGGCGCGAGGCCCGGCTCGGCACTCGAGCGGTCATGCATCACCGGCGCATAACCGCCCTTGGAATACTCAATCAGAATGGGGTCGCTGACCCCTTGCTTCGCGTAATAGTCGTTGACTCGCGAGCGCAGACTTACCGCCTGCACACGTACGATCGCGTCGATGCGGGGATCGAACGAATCCTTACGTCCAAAGACCTCGACGCCGATGGGGTACTCTTTCAACAACTCAGCCCGGCCAGCTAGCGTCTGCTCGACAGTGAATTCGAGGAAGCGCGACAGCCGCTCGGAGCGGGCGAAATGCTCGCTGGCCAGAATGCGGCTCAATTGCGCGCGCACGGCATTCGCGGGAACCCGTTGTGGAATGGGATCTTTCACGCCAAGCCAGATTCTACATGAATGCAGGCAGGACAGGCGTTGACAGTGGTCCTGACGTTTGGGAAAGCCAGCAGATCCAGATGCTTGCATATGTATCCACCGATATCCACCGAGCCACTTCGCCGCTCGCCGGTAGCCGCGCGCCGTTCGCCGAATATCGCGTGAATCCAGCGCCGCACGGCCTTACTATCCAAACTGGAGAGAGACTGATGACGACTTGTTCCAGTTCCTCGAATTCTGGATCGGGTATAACGGCGCTGGCGCTGATTCTGATCGGCGCCGGCCTGTTCCTGTTACTCGACAACTTCGGTATTCTGTGGATCGACCGGGTGTGGGATCTTTGGCCGCTGACGCTGATCGCCATTGGGTTAGCCGAGTTGCTGCGCTGGAGCCGGCAGAGGGAACCGGAGCGCTAAAGCCGGTTGCGCGACTAGACTGGAGAAGCCCATGGCAGACAACCAACGCGATGAAGGCCGCCCGGAGAGTAACTCCGGCGACTACGACAAATCGCTGCAGGAACGAATCAAAAGGCGGGCGCAGGCCGACTGGCGCGGAGCGAGCCCCTGGGCCGGCCACCGGCGCCGCGGCCCCCACCGAGTCGGCATCGTGTTCGCCTTCCTGATGATCGGCGCCGGCGTGCTGTTGTTCCTGGACAACATCGGACTGTTTCATTTCCACGATATCTGGCGATACTGGCCGGTGGCGTTGATCGCCCTGGGAGTGTCGAAGCTGTTTGAAACCCGAGGCGCCGGCGGGGTGGTGTGGGCCGCCATGGCGATGCTGGTGGGGACAGCATTCCTGCTGGACAATCTGGGCATCTGGCATGCGAGCTGGAACATGATCTGGCCGCTCGGGCTCATCGCATTCGGGGTTTTGATGCTGGTGAATGCGCTCGAACGCAGGCGATCCCCGGACGATCCGGCCTGTGCCAAGACGTACTCCGATACGTCTTCCGACAACATGTTGCGAGCCTGGGCGACCTTCAGCGGCCTGAAGCGACGGCTGGATACGCAGGATTTTCAGGGCGGTGAGATGCTGGCGGTTTTCGGCGGCATCGAAGTGGACCTGCGCCGCGCCAACATTTCGCCCGCCGTCAAAGAAGTAGTCATCGATGCCAACGCCACTTTCGGAGGGATCGACATCAAGGTGCCGGAGACTTGGCTCGTAGTCGCCCGCGGCCAGGGTATCTTCGGCGGGTACGAAGACAAGACCATTCCTCCGAGGCCGCAGGAAGGCGTGGTTCCTCCGAAGCTGGTTATCACTGGATTCGCCGTATTCGGCGGCATCTCGATCGAGAACTGAGCAGGCGCCGACGCTGAATTCCTGCGATGCATCCCCTTCTCTTCAGCCGGACGAATTTCCTTCTGTACCTGGCGGCCTGGATCCCGATCGGCGCTATGCTGGGCCTGGTGCTCAGCATGTCGGCGCAACTGAATTGGGCCGAGACGGGGGCCATCACTCTGCCGCTCACGCTGGTACTGGCGTTTGTCTGCCTGTCGCCGTGGTATTCGACCCGGTTTCTTCCGCTGGGTGCGACTCCCATCTGGAAACTGATGAGCAACCACCTGCTGGCGGCGGTGGTGCTGACGGGCGCGGTGCTGCTATTGGCACGGGGACTCGCGTCGAGCTTTTCGGGAGGTTTCCCGGATCTTGGCCCGAGATTCAGGCCGGCGCTGCCCGTGCTAGGCGCGATGTCGATTCTGCTCTACCTGCTGGCGATTGCGCTGCACTACGCGCTCGTGGCCGTGCAGTCATCGCGCGAGGCCGAGATCCTGGCGCGTGAGGCCGAGCTGAAGGCGTTAAAAGCGCAGATCAATCCGCATTTTCTGTTCAACAGCCTGCATTCCATCAGCGCCCTCACTACGATTGATCCCGCGAAGGCCCGCGACATGTCGATCCGGCTCTCGGATTTTTTGCGCAGCTCGCTGCGGCTGGGAGACCGCGGCACTATTCTGTTTAGCGAGGAACTGGCGCTGGCCCGGACCTATCTTGACGTCGAGCAGGTGCGCTTTGGCGAGCGCCTGCGCGTGGCGGAGGACATCGAGCCGGGTTGCGGCGATTGTGAAGTTCCGCCGCTCATGGTGCAGCCCCTGGTCGAGAACGCCATCAAGCACGGGATCGCCACGCTAGTGGACGGCGGAGAAATCTCCATGCGCGCGCGGCGCTCAAGCGACGGCATGCGATTTGTGATCGAGAACCCATACGATCCGGAAGCGCCTTCCACGCATCGCAACGGCATCGGCCTGGCCAACGTGCGCAACCGGCTGGAGGCGCGATACGGGAACGCGGCCCGCATGGAGATCGAAGTCGATGCGAACCGGTATCGCGTTGTTTTATGGCTGCCGTTCAGGGGGCGATAACATCGAAGAGATGATGGAACCGGCGCTCAGGGCAGGCGACAACATCGCGCACTATCGCATCGTCTCCCGCCTGGGTCAGGGCGGAATGGGCGAAGTGTACCTGGCGACGGACACCAGGCTCAACCGCAGCGTGGCGCTCAAAGTGCTGCCCGTGGGCGTGGCCCGGGATCCCGGCCGCATGAACCGGTTCGAAGTCGAGGCCAAAGCGGCATCCGCCTTGAACCATCCGAGCGTGACGCAAATCCACGAAATCGGTGAGGACCAGGGCGTTCATTTTTTAGTGATGGAGTTTATCGAGGGCGAGCCGCTCGACCGGCGCATCGGCGAGCGTCCGCTGCCCGTGCAGGAGATTGCCGGTATCGGCTTACAGATTGCCGATGCGCTCGACGCCGCGCATGCCAAGGGGATTGTACATCGCGACATCAAGCCGGCCAACATCATGCTCACGCCGCGCGGCCATGTGAAAGTACTCGATTTCGGTCTGGCTAAGATGACCGAGGTCCGGCCGGCGACGGGGAGCGAGGCCGAAACGCGCTTCGTGTCAGGGGCGGGTGCGCTGCTCGGCACGGTCGAGTACATGAGCCCGGAGCAGGCGCTCGGCCGTCCGGTGGATACCCGCACCGATATTTTCAGTCTCGGCGTGGTGCTTTATCAGATGGCTACGGGCCGCCTGCCCTTCGCGGGCTCGAGCCCTTCGGAAACGATTGCGCGCATTTTGGAAGCGCAGCCGGACGCCATGGCGCGCTTCAATTATGAGCTGCCGGAAGAACTGGACCGCATCGTTCGCAAGTGCCTGGAGAAGGATCGCGAGCGGCGGTACCCGTCGGCGCGTGACTTGATGGTGGATCTGCAGGGGCTGCTGCGCGCGCGCGAGCCCGCAGCTGCGACGCGCGCCGCGGGGTCGAAAATCCGCACTGTCATCGTGGATGACGAAGAGCTGGCGCGGCAGATCTTGCGCGAATATCTGCGCCATGAAGAAGACATCGAGATCGTCGCCGAGTGCGGCAATGGATTTGCGGCGGTCAAAGCAGTGGCCGAGCACAGGCCCGACCTGCTGCTGCTCGACGTGCAGATGCCCAAGCTCGACGGGTTCGAAGTACTGGAGCTGATCGATCGCGAGGTGGCGGTGGTGTTTTTGACCGCCTTCGATCAATACGCCACGAAGGCATTTGATGCCGCAGCGGTCGATTACCTACTGAAACCGTTTAGCGCGGAGCGTTTGCAGACATCGCTCGAGCGCGTGCGGCGTCGCGTGGGCGAAAAGCCGTCCATGCCTGCGGCGGTGGAGCTGAAGTCGGCAGCGCGGGCACCGGATCAATACGCGCAACGCATCGTGGTGAAGGACGGGTCACGCGTGCACGTGATTCCTGTGGAGCGGCTCGACTACGCCGAGGCGCAGGACGATTACGTTTCCCTGCACAGCGAGAAGAAAAATTACTTGAAGCAGCAGACCATTTCGAGCCTGGAAGCGTCGCTCGATCCGGCGCGGTTCGTGCGTGTGCACCGGTCGTACGTGGTGAATCTGGAACGCCTCGCCAAAATCGAGCCATACACCAAGGACGTGCGGCTCGCGCTATTGGCGGATGGCTCGCAGATTCCGGTGAGCCGGGCGGGATATGCGAGGTTGAAGGAGCTGCTGGAAGAGTAGAACGCCGTGGCACGGGCAGTCCGGTCGCTGGCACTAGGGCACTACGACGACCTTGCCAAACTGCTCCTTATTCTCCAGCCGCTCATGCGCCGCGCGGATTTCGCTCAGCGGATAAACTTTGTCGATCACCGGTTTCAGCTCTTTTTTGAAAACGAACTTGAGCACCTGATGCAGGTCGCCGAGCGTTCCCATGAACGAGCCCAGCAGCGACCACTGCTTGCTGAACAGGAAGCGCAGGTCGAGCTTCACGTCCCAGCCGGAGGTGTTGCCACAGGTCACCAAACGCCCGGCAGGCGCCAACGACTCCAGACTCTTGCTCCATGTGGCGGCGCCGACGTGTTCGAACACTACATCCACGCCGCGCTTACCGGTCAGCTTCTTCACTTCCGCGGAAATGTCCTGGGTGTAATGATCGATCACGTGGTCTGCGCCAAGCTCTTTCGCCTTGGCCAGTTTCGCCTCGCCTCCGGCGGTGGCCATGACGCGGCAGCGGTGCAGTTTCGCGATCTGGATGGCGGCGGATCCGACGCCGCTCGAGGCCGCAAGCACCAGGACGTCCTCGCCCATTTGCAGCCGCGCCCTGCCCACCAGCATGTGCCAGGCAGTAAGAAAAACCAGCGGCACCGCGGCTGCCTCTTCAAAGCTCAGATCATCGGGGAGCTGGACGGCGGACCATTCGGGCGCCGCCAGCAGCTCGGCGTCGCCGCCATCCACGCCGTAGCCGAACATGGTGTACCGGCGACAGAAGTTATCCCGGCCCGCCAGGCACTGATCGCACTGGCGGCAGCTCAGGCCAGGCGAGAGCAGCACGCGCCATCCCGGCTTCACGCGCTCGCACAGGTCTCCCGTTTGCACCACTTCTCCGGCAATATCGCAACCCAAAATATGCGGCATGGCGAACTTCATGCCGGGAATTCCAGCGCGCACGAAAAGATCGAGGTGGTTCAGGGCACATGCACGGACGCGCACCAGGATCTGGTTGGCTTTGATCTTTGGATCGGGAACATCTTCGTATATCAGTACATCGGGCGAGCCGTGTTGATGGATGCGGGCGGCTTTCATCCATCACAGTATAGCGGTCCTGCACCAAAATCCCCCCGAACAGCGGGTTTACTTTTCGGCTGCCGCGGAATATAGTGAGCAAGATCCAGTTCAAGATTTTCTCAAGGAGGTACCATGAGACACAGCATTTTGACGACTTTAGCGCTCGGCCTGGTTGTTCTGCTGGCACTTGTTGTGGGTCCCGCAGCGGCCAAAGAAAAGGCCGCCAAGCAGGGGCAACTGAGCGGGACGGTCCATATGATCAATAAGGACACGTCCACCATCACGATTATGAAGAGCAACGCGCAGCGGCAGGTGGTCTACAACAACGACACCAAGTGGTTGTATGGCACTCAGGGATCGGCCAAAGCCAGTTCGCTCGATCAGTTGAAAGACGGCTGGTACATTAACTGCAGAGGCACATTCGATGGCGTCAAGCTCGTCGCCAGTGCTTGCCGGTTCCGAGAAGCCAAGTAAATCTTCGTAACGGGGGAGTGCGGGCGTGCCGAAGGGCCGCACTCCAATTTTTTCTTCAACTCTCTCCGCCAAACGCTGCTCGAATTTTGACAAGATGAGTGGGTGTTCGCCCTCCCACTCAAAATCTGGACTCCTGCGATAGCGGCATTGTATCTGGCTGCGTGCAAGCCACCTGAAGAATCCCTTCAGAAGGCCATTATCGGAGCAGTGCTGATCGACGGCACTGGTGGTCCGCCGATTTCGAATTCGGTGGTTATTGTCGCCGGCAGCCGGATCCGCGCCATTGGCAACCGCGCCAACATGCCGATTCCGGCGGGCGTGGAGAAGATCAACGGCGCGGGAAAATTTCTGGTTCCAGGGCTGATCGATCTGCATGTGCACCTCGGAACCCGCGCCGGCGCCGAATACAAGAATGCCGATTACAACCGCCAGCGCATCGAGGAAAACCTCAACACCTACCTGTATTTCGGCGTGACTACGGTGCGCAGCATGGGCACCGACCGCCAGGCCGCGTTTGACGTCCGCAAAGCCGAGCGCGACGGGCAACTCTCGACTGCTCGCCTGTTCACCGCGGGCCGCGGTTTTACTGCACCCCGAGGGCATCCGGCGCAGGAGGTGGGCGACGTTGTCATCCAGACCGACAGCCCGGAGCAGGCCCGCCGGCAGGTGGATGCGCTGGGGGCTCAGCAGGTGGATGCGATCAAGATCTGGGTCGACGACCTGGGCGGCAAGGCACCCAAGATCAAGCCCAGTGTGATTGACGCCATTATCGACCAGGCCCGCAGGTACAACATCCCCGTAACAGCGCACATTTATTCGCTGGCGGATACCGAGCACTTGGTGCAGGCCGGCGCGGCAGGGTTTCTGCACATGATTCAGGACACGGAGAGCATCGATCCGGTTTTCATTGCACGGTTGCGGGATTTGCGGATTGTGTTTGCACCGACGCTGGTCCGTCAAGAGCTTGACTGGCTCTATGCCGAGCATCCCCAGATGCTGGATGAGGCGGATGTCGCGCGCACCGTCGAGGCCGGCTCGGTTGACGCTGCCCGCCAAGCCGCCCGTTCGAACCATGTCCCGCAGACCGGACGCCAGGATTTCGAGCGCGCCATGCGGAATACCGGAAAACTGGCGGCCGGAGGAGTACTCATGGGGGTAGGTTCGGACGGCGGGTCGACCCTCGACTTCCCGGGGCTGATGACTCATCGGGAGATCGAGTTGCTGGTCGAGGCCGGGCTTTCTCCCATGGACGCTATCGTGGCGGCCACGCGCAATGGCGCCCGGGCGCTGCGCAAAGGCGACGAACTGGGCACGATCGAACCCGGCCGGTGGGCGGACCTCGCGCTGGTTTCGGCCAATCCGCTCGAAGACGTGCGGAACCTGCGTAAAATCGACCGCCTGATGCTGAACGGCGAATGGGTGGACCGGGCGGCCCTTAAGGTCAAATAGACCCTAAATTTTCTTGAACTCTTTGCTTTAGAATCTCGTATGAAGAGTGCGGAGTAAGCTATGCGCAAAATGACCTTTCTTGTTCTGGCGCCCGTTCTGCTGTTTCTCGCGGGTTGCGACCTTGAAGATCTCGGTTCCTCGGACCGGTACACCGCCGATTTTCACTACGGCTCGCTCAAGGCCACACGACTGTCGGTGGAGAATTTCAACGGCTCGATCGAGATTGCCAGCTGGGATCAGGACTCGATCGACATTTCGGGCGTGAAGTATGCCGGCACGACGGAACTTCGCGACGCGATGAAGATTGACGTCGCGACTGCCGGTGACACCCTTCACGTCCGCACGGTGCGGCCGTCGGAACGGCGCGGAAATATGGGCGCCAAGTACGTGATCAAGGTGCCGCGGAAGATCGAACTGGATCGCATTACCAGCTCCAACGGCAGCATCCGGATCAATGACATCGAAGGCGCGGCACGGCTGCGATCCTCGAATGGCGGCATCCATGTCACCAGCATGAAGGGTAATGTCGACGCACAAACCTCGAATGGGAATGTCGAAGTACAGGATCTGGACGGGTCCGCGGTGCTCAAGACTTCGAACGGCCGCGTGCATGCTGAGGGTGTCAAGGGGACGCTGGAAGCCGAAACCTCGAATGGCGGCATCAATGTCCACCTCACCAAGGCCGACGCGGGCCGCCCGGTCAAGCTTGATACGTCGAACGGCAGCATCGAACTGACGGTCGACAGCGCCAATCAGAACGACGTTTTCGCATCGACCAGCAACGCCGGGATCACGGTCCACATGCCGCCATCCATTGGCGCGCGGCTGCGAGCCCACACGTCAAATGGCTCCATCTCGTCGGACTTCGAAGTGCAAGTGCAGGGACAGATCAGCAAGCATAGTTTGGAGGGGACCATTGGCTCCGGCGGACCGGTTCTGGATCTTTCGACTTCGAACGGAGGGATTCACCTGGTGAAGCTGTAGGCTGGAGGAGGTGCAGATGGACACGGTGCTCGCATGGGGTTTTCTGATTGCCGTTGCGGCGACCCATTTTACGGTCGCCACCTACGATCCGGCGACCGGAGAAAAGCAGGTCGCCGCGCGCGCTCTTCTTTCAGTGTTTGGCCACCTGTTGGAATTGCTGTGGTAGTAATCCTGGATCACTCACTCGATCGCCACTAGCAAATCCTTCGCCTCCACCTGCTGGCCCGCCTGCGCGTGAATGGCTGTCACTTTCCCGGCGATGGGCGCGTAGATCGTGCTCTGCATCTTCATGGCTTCGATCACGAGCAGCCGTTCGCCTTTCTCGACCCTCTGATTGGGCTCGACGGCGACGGTCGTGATCATGCCGGGCAGCGGGGCGCCGACGTGGCCGGGATTATTCGGGTCCGCCTTCAGGCGTTCGGCGGCGCTGGCTCTGAGCGAGCGGTCGCGCACCGTGACTTCTCGCGGCTGGCCATTCAGCTCGAAGAACACCGTGCGGCGCCCGTCGGGATGGGGTTCGCCGAGCGTCAGGAATTTGATGACCAGGCGCTTGCCGGCCTCGATATCAACGGTGATCTCCTCGCCTTTCTCCATGCCGAAGAAAAACTGCGGCGAAGGGAGGACCTCGATGTCGTCCCACGCCTGCTGCGATCGCGCAAATTTAACGAACACTTCCGGGTACATGAGGTAGCTCAATACTTCGTCATGTTCCGGCTGGCGGCCGATTTTCTTTTCAATGGCGCGCGCCGTCTCCTCGAGATCCATAGCGCCTAACCGTGCGCCCGGACGTCCCCGTTCCGCCTTTCGCCCTTGCAGGATCACCTGCTGCAGTTTCTTGGGCCAGCCATTCTCGGGGGTGCCGAGCGTGCCCGAAAACATTTCGACCACGGAATTAGGAATGGCAAGGTGATGATCGGGTCCCAGCTTTTCGAATTGCTGAATCGTCATCCCGTGAGTGACAAGGAAAATCGCCATGTCGCCCACCACTTTGCTGGACGGCGTCACTTTCACGATGTCGCCAAAGGCCAGGTTGACGTCGGCATAAGTGCGCGCGATCTCGTGCCAGCGCGTGCCAAGCCCCATGGCCTCCGCCTGCTCCTTGAGATTTGTGTACTGGCCGCCGGGCATCTCGTGGATGTAGACCTCGGCGGTTCCGCTGGGCGGCCCGGTGTCGAAGGGCATGTAAACGGCGCGCACGGCTTCCCAGTAGTCCGCGCAGACGTTGAGAGCGTCAAGATCGAGCCCCGTCTCCCGCCGCGTGTGCGCCAGGGCCGCAACCATGGAATTGAGGTTGGGCTGGCTGGTTTGCCCGCTCATCGATGCGATGGCGACATCGGCCACGTCCACGCCGGCGTCGCTGGCTTTCAAGACTGACGCCGCGTTGATCCCGCTGGTGTCATGCGTATGGAAATGAATGGGAATTCCGACCTCATCACGCAGCGTTTTGATCAGCCTCTCGGCCGCATAGGGCTTCAACAGACCGGCCATGTCCTTGATGCCGAGGACGTGCGCGCCCATGCGTTCCAGTTCCTTCGCCATCTTCACGTAGTACTGGAGCGAATATTTCTGCCGCGCAGGATCGAGAATATCGCCGGTATAGCAAACGGCCGCCTCGCATACTTTGCCCGTACGGAGCACCGCTTCCATCGCCACTTTCATATTGGGCAGCCAGTTCAGTGAATCGAAGATGCGGAAGATATCGATACCCTGGCGCGCCGCCTCTTCCACGAACGCGCGCACCACGTTGTCCGGATACGCCGTGTAACCGACGGCGTTCGACGCGCGCATCAGCATCTGGAAGCAAATGTTTGGAATGGCCTCACGCAGCCGCCGCAGCCGCTGCCACGGATCTTCGTGCAGGAAGCGCATGGCAACATCGAATGTCGCGCCGCCCCACATTTCCAGGCTGTAAAGATTCGACAGGCGGTGCGCCACGAAATTGGCGATGGCCATCATGTCATAGGTGCGCACGCGCGTGGCCAGCAACGACTGGTGAGCATCGCGGAACGTGGTATCGGTTAACAGCAGGCGCCGCTCGGTCCGCGTCCAGTCGGCGAATTTCTCGGCGCCCATTTCATCGAGCAACTGCCGCGTGCCACGCGGCGGCTGTGACGCGTCATGCCCGGGAACCACCGGGGCAGGGAAGCGCTCCGGCCAGCGTTTGCCGGCGACTTCCGGATTCCCGTTGACGATGACCTCGCCCAGATACGAGAGCAGCTTGGTGGCGCGGTCGCGGCGAGGCGTGAAGCGCAACAGCTCGAGATGTTCGTCGAGGAACGCGGTGGTTACGTCGCCCGCCTGAAACTGCGGGTTGTTCACCACGTTCTCGAGAAACGGAATGTTGGTCTTGACGCCACGCACGCGAAATTCGCGTAATGCGCGATCCATGCGCTTGCAGGCCTGATCGAACTCGCTGGCCCAGGCCGTAACTTTCACCAGCAACGAATCGTAAAACGGCGTGATGATGGCGCCGCTGTACGCAGAGCCGCCATCCAGCCGGATACCGAACCCCGCGGGCGACCGGTAAGTGTGGATTTTGCCGTAGTCCGGCACGAAATTGTTGGCTGGATCTTCGGTCGTAATGCGGCACTGGAGCGCGTGGCCGTACAGCGGGACCTTGTCCTGGGCGGGGAGCGAGAGTGGCGGATCGTGGAGCGAGTGGCCCTGCGCGATCAGGATCTGGCTGCGCACCAGGTCGATGCCGGTCACCATTTCGGTTACCGTGTGCTCCACCTGGATGCGCGGGTTCACTTCGATGAAATACCACTGGCCAGTATCGGCGTCGACCAGAAACTCGACGGTGCCCGCGTTATAGTACCCCGCGGCCTTGGCGAGCCGGACAGCGGCGTCGGCAAGCGCGCGCCGGATTTCTTCTGCCAGGCCCTGTGCCGGGGCCACCTCTACCACTTTTTGATGCCGCCGCTGCACCGAGCAATCGCGCTCGTACAGGTGCAGGATGTTGCCGTGACGGTCGCCGAGAATCTGGACTTCGACGTGCCGCGCGCGGCGGATATAACGTTCCAGGAAAACAGCGTCGTTGCCGAATGCGGCGCCAGCTTCACGCCGCGCTTCTTCGAGCCGCCCGGCAAAGTCGCCGGCCTTCTCCACCACGCGCATCCCGCGGCCGCCGCCACCGAACGCGGCTTTGACGATGAGCGGAAATCCGATTTCGCCGGCCATCTTGCGTGCGGCATCCGTGCTGGTTACCGGACGCTCGGTACCCGGTACCACGGGCACACCGGCGTCCTGTGCGAGCTTGCGCGCGGCTCGCTTGTCGCCAAGCAATTCGAGCAGCCGCGCGTCGGGACCAACAAAGGTAATGCCGGCGCGCTCGCAGGCCCGCGGCAAAGCAGGATTTTCCGCCAGAAAACCGTAGCCGGGATGGATGCCCTCGATCCCTTTTTCCTTGGCCAGGGCAACGATGCCGTCGACGTCCAGATACGCTTCGACCGGCCCCTTGCCTTCGCCGATCTCGTAGGCTTCGTCGGCTTTAAATCGGTGTAGGCTCAGGCGGTCTTCTTTGGAAAATATGGCGACGGTGCGCAAGCCCAGTTCGGTCGCCGCCCGCATGATGCGGATGGCGATTTCACTGCGATTGAGCGCGAGCAGTTTTTTCATGCGGAGAGGGTTCAGCTCTTTCTGTTCGGCCGCGGGCGATTGCCGCAGCATGTGGCACCAGTTGGCGCTGGAATGGCTCCCGACTGTGCGGCCAGCGTCAGAAAAAAAGCGAGGCGCATGTAGACAGGGTAACATCGCGCGCCAAACCGGCTGGCAGGGGAATAGTGCACGGCCTATTAATCTTTCATCGCCTGCTGGATGCGCTCGGTGAGCAGATCCACGAACCGGTCAGGGTTGAAGCCGTTCATGCGGCTCGATATTTCGCCGCGCTTATTCACGATGATGGTGGTGGGGATCGAAGTGATGCGCAGCATGCTCGCCAGACCATCTTCGAAGTAGACCGGGTTGGTCCAGTGATTCTCTTTCACGAACGACTCGACCAGCGCGTGCTCTTCATCCGTGCTGATCGAGAGAAACAGCACGCCGGAGTTATCCTGAAAGCGGCGCATGACCTGCTGATAGAGCGGATGCTGCACGCGGCACGGCCCGCACCACGTGGCCCAGAAATCGAGGATAATAATCTTCCCTCTGACCGACGAGAGCTTCAGGGGATCGCCATTCACTCCGGTGAGCGTGAAATCCATGACTGAAAGCACCTGCGCGTTGGGATCGGCCTCGCGCTGGCGCAGTTTCCGATCTGCCATGAGCGCTGTTGTGCGATCGTACGATTCGAGAATCAAATCGCCCAACCCTTTTTCCGATCCGTTCAGCTTGGTGTAGAGCTCGCCAATGCGCCGGCGGTCCTGCACGCGGGCTTCGTCGTTGTTGCGGCTGTCTACGATCGTGAAAGCATCCGCCAGGTGAGCGATAGCTTCCGGCTCGCGGCCGAGTTTCGTAAGCCATTTCGCGATTTCTCTCGCGCCCTCGGCGGTCGGATAGCGGCCATAACTTTTGCGCGCCAGCGCAAGAGCTTCGTCTGACTTGCCCAGATTCCCGGTCGCGCGCGCCTCGAGCACCAGGGCTCGCGCCACGCCGCGATCGATCTCCGTCATCCACTCCGCTTTTGGGGCGTGGCCGGTGAGCGTTGCCTGGCGCAACCCCACCACCTGTTCTTCGTAGCGCTTTGCGTACTGGAGCGCCCGCTCGGAGGCATCGCGGGCATCACTGGCAAGCAGCGCGCGCGTCACACGTTCCAGTATCTGCGGATCGCCAGCCTCACGGTCCAGCACGTGTTGGCCGTAAAGCAGGACGCGTTTGTCGTCCTTCATTTCGATAGCGGCCTTGGTGAGAGCGCGTTCGATCTCCGGCTTCTTGAGAGACTTCGGATATCTAGCCAGATGATTTTCCAGCGCGCGCACGAAGTCGATCTGGCTGGTTCCCGCCTCGGCCAAGGCATTGCTCAGTTCTTTGTCTTCCGCGGCGGCAGGCGATTCCTGCGCGGAGACAGTTGTAGCCAGCAAGAGGATGGGGATCCAGAGCCTCATTTGGAGGCGCGGATGGCGTCCGCGAGACCGGCAGCGCGTTCCCGGGACATGTGCATGTAGGTTTCGTTCCTGGCGACTCGGTCAAGCAGGGGCAGCAATTGTTGCGGCGCCACAAGGCGCTTGCGCTCGAAAAAAGTCTGCAGCAGCAACAGCGACTTGTTCACCCCGAGCTTGTCGTACTTGGCGGCGCGCTCCAGGCTGATCCGACACTGCTCAGTTTCGACGATACGCTCGAACCAATCCTGCAGCAGCCGCGCGTCGGGATCTTCGGAGAAGTTGTATTTCACTTCGTTTTTCTCCGAGCCGTTCTCGAAGCGGTAGGTTTTCATCCCCATGAAGGCCACTTTCACGGGGGCTTCCAGCGGATGCGTGAAGCGGCCCAGTTTCTCCGCCAGCCCGAAAATCTCCATGGTGTCGGCCTGCGCAAGCTGAAACTTCAGCGGCTGATCGTCGTCCACCGCCTCCTTGTACGTGGCGTCCCCGTTGCGTTCGATAGAGATTTCGACAAACGCCGGCATGCTGCCGGGAAACGATTTCGAGTAGATCAGACGTGGCGAATCCGACGCCAGCAAGGGCAGAACGGCCAGCGCCAGCACCCACTTCATGCGCGCGCCTCTTCCAGTCTGATCTGCATAGCGCGACGAGTGGCATGGCACATGGCCACGGCCAGCGCGTCGCATGCATCTTCCGAGGCAATGGGCTCGTTCAGGCGCAGCAGCGACGTGATCATCATCTGCACCTGATGCTTTTCGGCGCGGCCGTAGCCCACAACGCAGGTCTTGATCTCGAGCGGCGAGTACTCGCCGAACTCCAGTCCGGCTTCGGAAATCAAGAGAAGCGCCACACCGCGCACATGCGCCAGTTTGAGCGCCGTCTTGACATTGGTGGAGTAGAAGACTTCCTCGACCGCCGCGGCTCGTGGTTCGTCCCGGGCAATCACGCCGCGCAGTTCGCGGGAAATTTCCTGCAGCCGGGATTCGAACGGTGATTTAGGTTGGGTGCGAATGACCCCGGCGGAGATCAGGCTGTGCGTGCGGCCGTCGCTGTCGATTACGCCGTAGCCCGTGCGCTCGGTTCCGCAATCGATGCCCAGGACCCGCATTCTAGTGAGCCAGGGCCTCCAGCTCTTTTTCGTCGATGTCGAAGTTTGAGTAAACGCTCTGCACGTCGTCGTGATCTTCTAGAGCTTCGCTCAGCCTGAGCATGGCGTCGGCCGTTTTGCCGTCGAGTTTCATCAGGTTCTTGGGAACCATTGCCACTTCGGCGTGAACCGTTTCGAGGCCCGCCTTGGCGAGCGCTGCTAGCACGGCTTCGTGATTTTCGGGCGCCGACAGGATCTCCCAGTTGGGGGCGTCGGCGCGCAAATCATCGGCGCCCGCATCCAGCACGATGGCCATCAATCCGTCCTCGCTGGCCTTTTCCTGCGGGACCAGGATCTGGCTCTTGCGCTCGAACATCCAGGAAACGCTACCCTGCTCGCCGAGGTTCCCGCCGTTCTTGGTGAACATATGGCGGATTTCGCTGACCGTGCGATTGCGATTATCGGTGGCGACGTTCACCAGTACGGCCGCGCCGCCGGGTCCGTAGCCCTCGAACATCACTTCATCGATCTGGCCGCCTTCCAGTTCGCCGGTGCCGCGCATGATGGCTTTCTTGATGTTGTCGGCGGGCATGCTGGCGCCTTTGGCTGCCAGGATCGCGGTACGAAGGCGAGGATTGGAGTCCGGATCGCCGCCGTTGCGCGCCGCGATCGTGATTTCTTTGATGATGCGCGTGAAACTTTTTCCGCGCTTGGCGTCCAGAGCGGCTTTCTTATGCTTGATAGTCGCCCATTTTGAATGGCCTGACATATGGATACCTCAGGAAGGCCCGGCTCACGACCGGGTGACAAATTGTGCCGTTTCCAACCAATGAGGATAGCAGATTGAAAGAGTGCTGTCGCGGTGCAACAGGCCTGTCAGCGGGCTAAAGCCTTGAGGCCTGTTCCGCGCTTATTGCGGCTTGCGAAGCTCGATGCCCAGCTCGCGTAACTGGCGCTCCGGCACCGAAGCGGGCGCGTCGCACATGAGGTCCGTGCCGCGCGCGGTCTTGGGAAATGGAATGACATCGCGGATGGATGTCTCGCCGGCGAGAATCATCACCAGGCGATCGAGACCGAGCGCGATGCCTCCATGCGGTGGCGCGCCGTATTCGAGCGCGTCGAGCAGAAATCCGAACCGGCGGTACGCTTCTTCGTCGCTGAAGCCAAGTGCCGCGAACACCTTCGACTGCACATCGCGCCGGTGAATACGGATGGAGCCTGATCCCAGCTCGGTCCCGTTGAGCACGATGTCGTAGGACTTAGCACGGCAGCGCGCCGGGTCCGCGGTGAGTTTCTCGAGGTCCTCGTCGTGCACCGAAGTGAAGGGATGGTGCGCGGCTTCCCACCGTTTCTCATCCGGATTCCATTCGAACATCGGAAAATCCAACACCCAGAGGAATTCGAATCGTTGCGGATCGAGCAGTTTGTGACGGTCGTTGTATTTTTGCGCAGCGAACAAGCGCAGCTGCCCGCACGCCTGGTAAACGGTCTCCTCGGGACGGTGTCCCGACGGCTCACCGGCCCACGACGCAAGCATCAAAAGGTCGTCTTCAGCCGTGCCTACGCGCTCGCGCACGCGCGCCATCGGCTCCGGAAAATCGCGTTCCAAACGTTTGGCATCGTCGAATACGCGCAAGCCGCGCTCGACGCCGAACGTCTTCAACTCGTCGCGCTCCTTGCGGCTGAGCGCGCCGGTCTTCGGAATGTGAATCGCCACGAGCGGCAGCGCGTGCGCGCTGAGCGCGTTTTCCGGGAAGAGATCGGCGACCGAATGCATAGGCGGTACGCGGCAGTCGGGCTTATCACTACCATAGCTGCGCATGGCTTGCGCATACGTCAAACGCGGGAAGGGAATGGTCACGTTGTATCCCGCCACTTCACAGACCCTCTGAACCATCGGCTCGACGACCGCAAAGATCTGCTCTTCCTGCGGGAACGACATCTCCAGATCGATCTGCGTGAATTCCGGCTGCCGGTCGGCGCGCAGATCTTCATCGCGGAAGCATCGCACGATCTGGAAGTACTTTTCAAAGCCGCTTACCATGAGCAGTTGCTTGAAAATCTGCGGCGATTGCGGCAGCGCATAAAAGGAGCCGGGCTGCACGCGGCTGGGCACCAGATAATCGCGGGCGCCTTCGGGCGTAGAGCGCGTCATGAAGGGCGTTTCGATTTCGAGGAACCCCTGCGCGGAAAGTGCCTCACGCACGGCGAGCGAAATCTTCGACCGCAGGATAATGTTGCGCTGCATGCGCGGGCGGCGCAGGTCTACATAACGGAATTTCAGCCGCGCGTCCTCGGAGACATCGACGTGATCCTCCATGGGGAATGGTGGCGTGCGCGATTCGTTGAGTATCCAGAGCTTCTCTGCGACCAACTCGACCTCGCCAGTGACCACGTTCGTGTTCACCGTATCCGGCGTTCGCTTCTCGACCTTCCCTTCGACTGCCACCACGTACTCCGAGCGCAGCAGTTCGGCCTTCGCGTGGACTTCGGGGTCCACGTCGGCATGAAAGACGATCTGTGTGACGCCTTCGCGGTCGCGCAGATGAATGAAAATGACCCCGCCCAGATCGCGGCGGCGGTGGACCCAGCCCATCAACAGCGCGCGGGAACCCGCGTCTTTAGCGCGCAGTTGGCCGCAGGTGTGCGTGCGGCGCAAGTCGCCCAGAAAATCCAACGGTACGGTCTGCATATTCAGTTGTTGGCCTGCAGCCGCGGCGCAATCTCAGTGCGCGCGACCTGCTCCTGTTCGCCCGACTCCATGTTTTTTAGCGCGTAACGGCCGGAAGCGATCTCGTTATCTCCCACAATCAGCGTGTAGCGCGCCCCCAGCTTATTCGCCAGTTCCATAGAGCGCTTCAATTTTCCGTCGGGCGCCACTTCGACGGAGTATCCAGATTGCCGGATTTCCCGCGCGAGAAGCCCCGCCTGATGCATGGCCTGCTCTCCCAAAGAAGCGATAAACAGATCGAGCGGAGAGCCTTTCACTGCGTCCTCGACGGTCATTACCAGCCGGTCCTCGCCGATCGAAAATCCGATTCCCGGCGCCGCGACTTTCGATTCCAGTGCCTCGGCCAGCCCGTCGTAGCGTCCTCCTCCCAGCACGGAATTCTGCGCGCCGAGCGCACCGTGCACTACTTCGAACGTCGTACGCATGTAGTAGTCCAAACCTCGCACCAGACGGGGCCGGACTTCGAACGTGACTCCGCGATCTCTCAGCAATCGTTGTACCGTGTCGAAGTGTGTCCGGCACGCTTCATCCAGGTGGTCAAGAATCGAAGGCAGTGTGTCAATGATGGGCTGGTCCTCGGGGACCTTGCAATCCAGCACGCGCAGCGGATTCGTCGTCACGCGCCGCTGGCAGTCCGCGCACAATTTCGGCGCGACCTTCTCCAACGCCTCCTTGAGCCGCTCGAGATACAGCGGGCGGCAATGATGATCGCCCACCGAATTCAGCAGCAGCGTGAATCCCTCGAGGCCCGCCTGTTTCAGCAGATCCACCACCATCTCGATCACTTCCGCATCCACCACCGGCGATTCTGAACCGATGGCTTCGGCGCCGATCTGAAAAAACTGCCGGTAACGCCCCTTTTGCGGGCGCTCACGCCGGAACATGGGGCCCATGTAATACAGTTTTTTCACGCCGGGCTGCTGGTCGAGGCGGTGCTCGATGTATGCGCGCATCACCGAGGCCGTGGCTTCCGGCCGCAGCGTCAGCGAGGTGCCATCCCGATCCTCGAAGGTGTACATTTCTTTGGTGACGATGTCGGTTTCTTCGCCTACGCCGCGCGCGAAAAGCTGTGTCTCTTCGAGAATGGGCGTGCGAATCTCGTGATAGTAATAGCGCCTAAAGACTTCGCGCGCGACTGCCTCTACCCGGTTCCAAACCGCCGTGGCTGGAGGCAATAAATCCCTGGTTCCTTTGACCGCCCGAATCAACTTTCATCCTTATTGCACAACTGTGGGAATGAATTCCATGCTAGCACGCCGCGTTACAATCGGGGTTATATGCACATCCGGGTAGCACGGGCGTTTCTGCCGGTGCTTCTGATCTTTCCACTCTCCGCGCAAAAACAGCCATTCAATGCTCAGGCGATGATGCAACTCGCGCGCATCAGCGATCCGCAGCTTTCGCCGGATGGCCGTTCAGTCGCGTTCGCGGTACAGACCATCGATGTCGCCAGCAACACCAGGCCAAAGCAGATTTATGTCGTCGCGCTGGATGGCGGCGCGCCACGCAAGATCGCCGATGCGGCGGAGCGTCCGCGCTGGTCGCCCGATTCCAGGAAGATCGCCTTCGTTTCCGACCGCGGCGGCTCCTCGCAGATCTGGCTGATGGATGCCGACGGAGCGAACGCAAAGCAGATCACGAATCTGGCGACCGAAGCCGGCGGCGTGCTGTATGCGCACGATGGCAAGAGCCTGGTTTTCACCAGCGAAGTGTATCCGGAGTGCAGCGCCGATGATGCCTGCAACAAGCAGAAGCTCGACGCCGAGAAGGACAGCAAGGTCAAAGCGCGCATCATCAACGCGCTGCTTTACCGGCATTGGACGGCGTGGCAAGGCCCGCGGCGCAGCCATCTTCTGGTGATCCCCGTTTCCGGAGGCGCGGCTAAAGATTTGACACCGGGCAATCGCGACGTGCCGGCATTCTCATTGGGCGGGCCAGAAGATTACGCGATTTCGCCTGACGGCACGGAAGTGTGCTACGCGATCAACGCCGATGAGGTGCCCGCGATGAGTACCAATACCGATCTTTACGTGGTTCCCATCATTGGCGGGCCGCCGAAAAAAATCACGGTTAATCCGGCGGCTGACAATTCGCCGCAGTATTCGCCCGATGGCAAATATCTCGCGTTTCGCGCGCAGGCCCGCCCCGGTTATGAAAGCGACCGCTGGCGCCTGATGATACTTGAGCGTGCCACCGGGAAGCTGACCAATCTCACGGAGACGCAGGACCGCTGGGTCGAAAGCTTCGCCTGGTGGCCGGATTCCTCGCACTTGTTCTTCACGGTGCAGGATCGGGGCCGGCAGTCGATCCAGTTCATCGCGGTTACGGGTGGCGCGGCGCGCGTGGCGCTCAGCGGCAACAGTTCCCTGGACGACATGCAGATCACGCCGGATGGGAAAATGATGATCTATACCCGCCAGAGCGGCGCGAGTCCGGCGGAAATATTCCGCGCAGCCTCGGGGGGCGGCACGGAGACCGCGCTCACGCACCTCAATGACGGCGTACTGAGCGCGTATCAGCTAACGCCGTTGGAAGAATTCTGGGTCGAAGGCGCGGAGAACGCGCGCGTGCAGGGATTCATAGTGAAGCCGCCGGATTTCCAGCCGAACCGGAAGTACCCGGCGCTCATGCTGATTCACGGCGGGCCGCAGGGCCACTGGGGCGAGGAGTGGAGCTATCGCTGGAATGCGCAGGTCTTCGCCGCAGCGGGCTATGTAGTGGCCATGCCCAATCCGCGCGGCTCTACCGGCTACGGCCAGAAATTCGTTGACGATATCAATGGCGATTGGGGCGGCCGGGCTTACGACGACATCATGGCCGCGACCGACTACGTGGCCAAGCTGCCATACGTGGAGGGCAACCGCATGGCGGCAGCGGGTGGCTCATACGGCGGCTACATGGTCGACTGGATTCTCGGCCACACGCAGCGCTTCAAAGCGCTCGTCTCGCACGCCGGCGTTTTCGATCTGCGCTCCGAGGCCAATGAGACCGAGGAACTCTGGTTTCCCAACTGGGAATTTAGTGGCATGCCGTGGGACAATCCCGAAATGTACCAGCGGTGGTCCCCCAGCCTGTTCGTGAAGGAATTCCGCACGCCGACGCTGGTATTCCATGGCGAGCTGGATTTCCGGGTGCCATACGGCCAGGGGCTACAACTTTTCACCAGTCTGCAGTTGCAGAAGGTCCCCTCGCGGCTCATCGTGTTTCCGGACGAGGGCCATTGGATTTTGAAACCGCAAAACAGCCTGTTCTGGTACAAGAACTTCATCGATTGGATTGATACCTGGACTAAAAAGTGAAAATACTGCTTGTTGTAATCCTTCTCCTGGTGATGATTGTGCCTGGGGCGCTGTTGCTGCTGTCGAACGGCACGGAGATCAGACTCGATCCTCCCGTTACAGCGATCGGCTCGCTGACGCCGATCCAGGTTCAGATCGACAATCCGCACGGCGTGCGGCGCATCACCGCCATCATCGAGCAGAACGGATCGCGCTACACGGTTTTCGACTCTCAGGAAACGGCGCACCGGCTGTTGTTCTGGCGCAGGCGCGTGCCGCCCCAGGTGCGGAAATTCCAGGTGGGAAAACAGCAAACGCCCGCGCTTGTGGATGGGAAGGCCAGGTTCATCATCGAAGCGCAGTCCAATGATCTGCGCGGCCGCACCGATTCCATCGAAACCGACGTTCAGATCATCACCCAACCGCCGCGGATCTCCGCCGATGGCGCACAGCATTACATCAACCAGGGCGGCTGCGAGCTGGTGGTGTTCACGCCAGCGGGATACGTCACGGATTCCGGCGTGCGCGTGGGCAAGTATTTGTTCCGCAGTTTCCCGCATCCCTCGCAGCCGGGCCAGCGTTTTTCGCTGTTCGCATTTCCCTGGGACCTGGCGGGCGGCGTTGTTCCCATTGTGTACGCCCGCAATCCCGCGGGCGCTGAAGCCACGGCGCGCTTCTGGTACAAGGTGTTTCCAAAGAAATTTCGCTCCCGCGACCTGCCGATCGACGACGCGTTTCTCGACAAAGTGGTCAACCAGATCGATTCCGGCGGATCTGGCGACCTGCTCGCGCGCTTCCTTAGGATCAACGGCGAAATGCGGCGTCAGAACAATCAAACGCTCGCCGATCTGCGTCTCAAGACGGCAGATCATTTTCTCTGGTCCGGGCCGTTCCTGCCGCTTACGAATGCAACCGTCGAATCCGCTTTCGCCGACAAGCGCAGTTACATTTACAAAGGCAAGAAGGTGGATGAACAGGTGCACCTGGGATTCGATCTCGCCGTCACGCAGCACGTGCCGGTGCCTGCCGCCAATGATGGCCGCGTCGCGTGGGCGGACAACCTCGGCATCTACGGCAACTGCGTCGTCATCGACCACGGCTACGGCCTGCAGTCCATCTACGGTCACCTGAGCGAGTTTGCGGTGAAGGCCGGCGACACCGTCAAGAAGGGGCAATCGATCGGCCGCAGCGGCTCCACCGGCCTTGCCGGCGGCGACCATCTGCACTTCAGCATGCAGGTGGATGGCGTGCAGGTGAACCCCATCGAATGGTGGGACGAGCACTGGATCAAGGACCGCATCCTCAGTAAGGTGGGCGCGCGATAGACTCTATCGCTGCCCCACTTGCGCCCTTTCCCGCGCTCTTGTAGAACAGTTCCAGTGAAACGGTTTCAGGAAAAGGTCAGCTTCATCTGGAGTCTCGCCGATCTGCTGCGCGATGACTATAAACAATCGGAATATGGCAGTGTCATTTTGCCGTTCACCGTCTTGCGCCGGCTCAGCGGGCAACCGAACGCGAGCGGCATTGGTTTTCCCGGTCTCGCACGTAGTCCTGACGCGCTACCGCGCTACCTGGCCGGGTTCTCACCGGACGTGCGCAACATTTTCGAATGTTTCCGTTTTAACCAACAGGTTGCCAGGCTGCGGCGCGCCGGTCTGCTGTCGCTGCTGCTCGATCGCTTCTGCCAAATCGACCTGCAACCCGAATCTGTCCCGAATCATGAGATGGGCTACATCTTCGAAGAGCTCATCCGCAGATTTTCAGAGCAGTCCGGCGAGACCGCCGGTGAGCACTTCACGCCGCGCGAAGTGATTCAGTTGATGGTGCGGCTGGTGTTCGGCGAGGACTCAGGTGACGGGAAGTCTTTGTACGATCCGGCCTGCGGTACGGGCGGCATGTTGTCCGCGGCCGAAGAGCACCTTCGGTCCGAGCGAGCGGATTCTCGCCTGGAACTTTACGGCCAGGAGCTGAATCCGGAATCGTTTGCCATCTGCAAGGCCGACGCCCTATTGCGCGGGCACGATGCCGGCAACATCGTAGTCGGCAACAGTTTTCTCGATGACGGTTTCGCCCGGCGTCGTTTCGATTTCATGCTCTCGAATCCGCCGTTCGGGGTCGACTGGAAAAAAGCCGAGCCGCAGATCCGCCACGAGCACGAACGCCAGGGCTTTGCCGGCAGATTCGGCGCCGGACTCCCGCGCGTGACTGATGGCTCGCTCCTGTTTCTCCAACACATGCTTTCCAAAATGAAGCCGGAAGGCACACGGCTGGCGGTGGTTTTCAACGGGTCGCCACTCTTCGCGGGTGATGCGGGGTCCGGTGAAAGCGAAATTCGCAGGTGGATCTTTGAGAATGACTGGCTGGAGGCGATTGTCGCGCTGCCCGAGCAGCTTTTCTACAACACCGGCCTGGCGACCTACATCTGGCTGCTCACTAACCACAAGGCGCCGGCGCGTCAGGGTAAAGTGCAATTGATCCACGCTGTCAACGTTGCGGAAAGGATGCCGCGTTCGCTCGGCGCCAAGCGCAACCAGATTCCGCCCGCGCAGATCGGGGCCATCTGTACCATTCACCGCGAGTTTCGCGAAGGCCTTCACTCAAAGATTCTGCACAACGAAGACTTCGGGTACCGGCGAATCACCATCGAGCGTCCGTTGCGCTTGAACTTCCAGACGTCCCCCGAACGCTTGCTTCCTGTTCAGCCCAAGTTCGCTCCGGCGGTGTGCGGAGCGCTGGCGAGTATGGATTGCAGCATCGTTTACCGCGATCAGGCGGCATTCAATACCGCGCTGAAGGAAGCATTCGGACGCGCGGGTGTGAAGCTTGGCCGTACGCTGTCCCGGAGAATTCGCGAGGCGCTTTCCGGGCCGGACGAGGGCGCCGCGCCCTACTGCGATGCGAAAGGCCGCCCGCAGCCTGATCCCGAGCTTCGCGACCACGACGATGTTCCGCTCAACCAGGACGTGCAAGCCTGGTTCGATCGCGAAGTGCTGCCACATGCGTCGGACGCCTGGTTCGCGCCTACTGAAGCCCGCGTTGGCTACGCGATCCCGTTCGCGCGCTTCTTCTACGAGCTGGAACCGGTGCGCTCGCTGGGCGAGATCGACCAGGAAATCCGCGGCCTGGAGCAGGAGACGCAAGCCCTCCTCGCGCAGCTCGGATCCGCATGAGATCCCTCTTTCTCAATGCACCAACGCATTGGCGCACCGTGCGGCTTCACCAGACGGTTACTGCCTGCCAGAACGGCACGTGGGGTGGCGAGCCCAACGGCGGCAATGACGACGTGATTTGCGTGCGCGTCGCCGACTTCGACCGGTTGCGCCTGCGCATCGATCTTCGCAATCCGACCTGGCGAAGCGTGCCCAAGTCTTACCGGCGCGGCCGTATGCTGGTTCGCGGCGATCTGCTACTCGAAAAATCGGGCGGAGGAGACCGGCAGCCCGTCGGCGCCGTGGTGCTGTACGAAGGTGACACCCCGGCCGTCTGCTCTAACTTTATTGCTCGCATGCCCGTGTCGCCTGGCTTCGACGCGCGCTATCTCTGCTATCTGCACGCGGCGCTTTACCGCTTGCGCGTGAATTGCCGCTCCATCAACCAGAGTACGGGCATCCAAAATTTGGACCTTGGAACATATCTTTCGGAAATCGTTCGCGTGCCGGAGCTCGCGGAACAGCTGCGGATCGCGGAGCATCTCGACGCCAGGACCGCTCTGGTGGATTGCCTTGTACGAAACAAACAGCGGCTGCTCGAATTGATCCGCGAAAAACGAGACACGCTCATCAGTCAGGTGACCAGCGCGGGCCTCAATCGCAACGTGCCGCTAGAGCAGGCGGGTGTGGCGTGGCTGGGCGAAATTCCGTCCCAGTGGCGCGTCACACGCCTGAAATTCATCCGCTCCGGCGCGTTCCTTTATGGAGCCGGCGAGTCGGCGGCCGGCGCGGACCACAACTGCCCGCGCTACATTCGCATCACCGATCTCAACGAAGCCGGCGCTCTGCACGCGGACACCTTTCAGTCGTTGCCGGAGCACTTGGCGGCGCCTTACATTCTGCAAGATGGGGATGTGCTGTTCGCGCGGAGCGGCGCCACTGTGGGGAAAACGTTTCGTTATCGCGAAGAGTGGGGCCGCGCGTGTTTTGCCAGCTATCTGGTGCGTCTTCGCCCCGACCGGCGCCGCATCTTGCCTGATTATCTGTACTACTACACGCAGAGCCGTGCGTTCCATCACGAAGTCCGCCTCAACACGGTGCAGGCGACCATTGCGAACGTAAGCGCCGCCCGTTTCGGAAATTTCGCGATTCCGCTGCCGCCGATCGAGGAACAGCGGGCCATCGTTGAGTTTCTCGATCGCCGCACGCGCGTGATCGATTCCCTGTTGCGAACTATCGGGCTACATATCGAGCGGCTGCAGGAGTACCGCGCGGCGCTGGTGGTGGATCTTGTGACCCGCGGGCGCCGCGAAGTGAAGGGCGGCATTCAGCCCGCGCGCGCCGCCATAGCCCGGTAGGCGCGGGATGTGCCCCGCCTGGCTTTCAGAAGGGCCGCAACCGCAGACGCGAGTACCATCAAGGGCGGCTTCGCGGCAACCAATCTAGGGGCCGCATTACCGCAGCCGCAACACTCATGGTCGATCGAACGGGCCATACGCGTGCTCACGCGCAAAGTCGGAAAGCGCAAATCCGTCAGCGAGGTCATCAGCAGCTCCGATTCAGCCGTCTCTTCGAACGCCGCTCTCTCGGGCATGATGTGCAGCCCGTCATGCGCCTCGCATTCGTAGGCCACCACGCGTCCATCGAATCCTACGCGCTGCTCGAAAACCGGCACTTGAAAGACGCGCCAGAACCGCTCCCGGTCTTCTTCTCGCAGTTCCCCATGATCGCTGCCCGTGAACGACACCACAAAGTGCTTCAGCGCATGCATCTCCTGCTGGCCGAGTTCGATCGTGGTAGCCATTTCTCGCAGTACGCTAACGGGGGCAGCCAAGGCGTCCGCGCCCAGGCGTTTCAGGCTTTTGGCCCAGTTCTGCGCCACCGTTTTCACGGTGGAGGTCTGCTCGAAGCCAGGCATCAAGATGGCGGTTTTAGGTGTGTGTTCGAGCGGTGACCGGAATGCCTGGGGCGTTGAGCGCGCGCCTACTGTGCTTTCAAATGCCCTGGGTGAACCGCGAAATTCCGCCAGGTCGATCGCCGGAAGCCGCTCGAGCGTCCGTTCCACTGAGTCCACCGATCCGAGTGCTTCGAGTGTGGCCAGCCCCGCAATTTCCAGAAAGGGTTGATATGCCTGGGTCCGCTGCGCCGCGCGTAGCACACACTTGAACCTCGCGAGGCGCACATCGGCCCCCGGATGTTCCTGAGCCCAGGCCCATCGTAAGATGACTCGCATCGAATATTTCTTTGAACTTTATCAGTCGCCGAGCTTTGGTCTGCCGGCCTGCCGTCGCCATCAGAAATTCAGAAAAACCTGCCGCTTTAATTCTAAAGTGTATGCTTCCTCACAGTTCTCTCCGAACTTTTATGCACATTCGCAAGGAAGTGCCGTTTACTTGCCCAGAAGTGTTTGCAGGTTCGCTCCGAAAATGCTGGAGGCATCGGCGCGCGAAATGCCGATCTGGTGCAAAGCCTGCGCCTGCGCTTCAAAAATGGCGCTGTGCCAGCCGCGCGGGAAGATCGACGAATCCGAGCCAAACAACAGCCGTTCGGGTCCGGCAACGCTCAGCGCACGGCGGAACACTTGCGACAGATCCAGCACCTCGGGTTGATAGCGTATCCAGCTATTGCTGCTCGATGTATCGAGATATATATTCGGGCACAGGTCGCAGACCATCAAAGCTTCGCGGAAATAACCCGCGCCGAAGTGCGGAATGACGAAACGTAGCCTGGGAAAGGCCAGGGCCACGGAGTGCAGATCGATCGGATTGGAGAACCGCATGTCGAAAAGGGAGGACAGCCCCAGCTTGGCGCGCATGCCCACCGTGAGCACGCCGCAATGGACAAACACCAGCGTTCCCGGGTGCGAGGCCGCGATCTCCAGCACTCCGCGGGCGCGCTCGTCCTGGATGGAAAACCGGTGCATCGCGGGAAACAGACAGATGCCGTGAAGATATCCGCCGACCAGCGCCGTTCGCACGCGCTCCACTGCGTCCGGTGCTAACGGGTTCACCATGAAATAGCCGTAGAAACGATCGGGATAAGCGCGCACGGCGGCCGCCACGGATTGCTCGTCTCCGGGAATGCTCGCGATCATCGCGGCGCGCCGCACGCCGTGACGGTCCAGTTCCCTGACCCACATCGATGCCAGCTCCTCGGGCGCTTCCGGCGGAACCTGCCAGCCGAGTGCGGCGGCGATGCTCTCCGCCGTTTCCACTCTTCGCCCGGCCGGGACCTGTGCTGCCCTTTGCGCCGCGAGCGCCGAATAAAAAACGTGAGAGAAGAAGTGGACATGCGCGTCGGCGATTTCGATTTCTTCCCATGGACTTTGCATACGGCTTATGGCGAACTTTAATTATGGCTGTGCTCGCGCGGCGCGTCCAGCGCGCGAGACCACTTTGGACAGCAGCACTCGCTAGGTTATGGGATCGTCATGCGGTCTCGGCGTCGTGTCCAGCGTTGAAGGTCCGGATGCGGCTCAGCGTCTCTGCAAGCGCATTCTGCATTTCGGCGAGTCGAGATGGTGTCTGCATCTGATGGTCTTCGATCTCCAGCCGCAGCAGCTCGAGCTGCAGCCCTGTACTGCTCAGACATTGCGCCACAACATCATGAAGAAAACGCTCGGTGTGCGTGCGCTCCGATCGCAACACCTGCAGAATTGCCAGCGCCGCAAGTTCCAGTTCTCGGGCGGCCGGCGCCGGATCGCCGGCAGCGAATGAAAATCCGGCCGCATAGGCGATGCGTCCATCAGTCGCATGTATGGGAACGTGAAGGATGACCTGATTCTGTTCTGCCGTTGGGCCTGCCGCGTGGCCGGGCGACGTTCCGGAAAAGATCTGGTCGAGGCGCGCCGCCCAGCTTCCGCTGGAATCATCGATGCTCGAAACATGTTGGCGGAGTAATTCTTCCGGTTGCCGCCCGAATATGTCGGCGCTGCCGCTGGCGTACACGAAGCGCCGGGATTTATTGAATCCCCATTGACACCGCGGAACGCTCTCGATCAGAACGGGAGCGACTTTAAGGTTCCAATCCGCTTTACTCATTTTGAGTCAGGCCGATTCCGCACCGTGCGCGAAGAAGGTACCCCAATCAGATCGTGCGGCGGACCGCCAAAATGTTACACGCGAAGGCCGGCAATTTCAAGGGAAAAGCCGGGAATTGTTGCAGGCGTTAGCCAAAAGAGCCTGCGATTTCGCTCAGCCGGTCGTGCGGATGGAGGTTCGCGCGGACTTCACGCCTGACGGCGTATTGAGAAACGCAAGAAACTCCTGCGGATTCCGGGTCAAGCCCGGAAAGGATGCCAGTACCTTGCCATCGCCATTAAAGATCGCATAGTACGGGATGGCAATGGTTCCGAACGTCTTTTCTTCGAACTCCTGGTTGAGGCCCGAGGCGTCATCCGTTCCGTCGGTGTACAGATCGACCAGCACAAATCCCTGCATCGCAGATCGGATTTCAGGCCGTGTGAACATATTGGCCTTCATCCAGTGGCAATTGGTGCAGGCATAGCCGGTGAAATTAACCAAAACCAACTTACCTTCGCGGCGCGCTTTCTCTGTAGCCTGAGGGAATTGGTTCTTCATCCAGGCAAGCGCGGGTTCGCCACCGGCAGCGTTCAGCCCCGCGGAATCCGAAACCGGCACATAAGCGTCCAGCTCACCTAGCTTGGCGCCGAACATTCCGGGAACCAGACTGATCGCGAACGCCATGAAAGCGATCCCGATCAAGAGCCGCCACAGGCTCAACGGCTCATCCTTGGAAACTCCCTCCAGCCGCACGTAACCCAGCAAGTAGAGCCCGGCCATGGCAAACAGCACAACCCAGAGAGCCAGGAAGCGCTCGCGCGTCAGCAGATTCCACTGCAGTACCTGGTCGATGCTCGCAAGATATTTGAACATCACCGCCAGAATGATAAAACCCATCACCACTTTCACGCGCACCAGCCAGCCGCCGCTTTTGGGCATTCGCTTCAGGTAGGACGGGAAGATGGCCAGCAGGAAGAACGGCAGCGCCAGTCCCGTGGCGAAGGCCACCATCCCGAGGAGCGGTCGCATGCCGCCCGACTGCACCGACGCCGCCAGTAGAGTGCCCATGAACGGCCCCACGCAGGCGAACGACGCCAGCGAAAATGTCAGGCCCATGACCAGCGTTCCCGCCGTGCCGCCCTGCTGCGACACGCGGTCGAGCCGCGTCAGCACCGACGATGGGATCGTGATCTCGAACGCGCCCAGCAGGCTCAGGCCAAACGCCAGGAAGATGGCGGCGATGAAGCCGTTGACCCACACATTCGAGCCGATTTGCACGATCCCGAACGGACCAAGCACTGCCGTCGCGAGCAGGCCCAGTCCCGAAAACAGCACCACGATGCCGATACAGAAGATCGCCGCCTGCGTGACGCTCTCCGCGCGCGATCCCGACGGACGATTCAGGAAGTACGACATGGTAATCGGAATCATCGGGAATACGCACGGCGTGAAGATGGCCGCAAGTCCGAATCCGAATGCGGTGAGCAGGAAGAGCGCGAGGTCTTGCGAATCGCCAGTGGCCGTTCGGGTCCCGGACTTCTGCGTGGCAGCGACGGTTGCGCCGGGCTTAGCTTCCGTATAGCCCGCGGGAATCACGGCAGTCCCCACCTTGGCGCTCGCATCAAGTGCCAGTGTCGCCGCCGCACGTCTCTTCACTGGCGGCAGGCATAACCGGTCGTTGCACATCTGGTAGCGAACTTCCGCGGCCACTTCTGCATGTCCCGCAGCGGCGTCTTTCTTAGTCTCGATCTCGATTAGAAACGCCGGCTCGCCTTCGTAGGTTTCGGTTTCCAGATTGAAGTTCGGATCTAAGGCGCGTTTGGGCTTGGGCTCGAAGACGCGAAACCGAGCAACCGCTGCGTTATCCGCGATGCGAATGGTGGTCGCGATAGGTCCGCCGGGAGGCGTCGTGAGGGAGTAGAGATGCCATCCCGGCTCGATTTTGGCCGCCAGCCGCGCTACTACTTTGGAGCCCGGAGCAGCCGCGGCGGGCACCAGTTCCAGCGACCATTTGGCGGGGTCGAGTTTCTCGGCCCGCGCAGTGCCGCTTACCAGAAACAAGGCCAGGACTGGAAGAAACACCCGAAAACGACGCGCGGTTTTCATCCCATTCATTAGATACAACAAAGTGGACGAAGAATGTAGACTTAGGTCACCAGGGTCGCAGCCGCCCAGGCCTTGAATTCACTCTCGATACGCTGGTTTATCTTGCCGCTCGAGAATTCCGCCGCCACCCGGATGGCGTTTTTGATGGCGTTGGCGTTGGAGCGTCCGTGGCAGATGATGCACACGCCTTTGACGCCCAGCAGCGGCGCTCCGCCGTATTCCGCGTAATCCACCCGGCGCTTGAAATCGGTGAATGCCGCTTTGGAGAGGACGTAGCCGATCTTGCGCGTGATGGTCGCCTCGAGCGATTCCTGCAGCATGCTCTTGATCATTTCCACCAGGCCCTCGCTCACCTTGAGCGCTACGTTGCCGATGAATCCGTCGCACACGATCACGTCGGCTTTGCCGGTGTAAATGTCGCGGCCTTCCACGTTGCCGATGAAGTTGAGGGGCAGCGATTTCAGCAGGGGAGTCGCCGCGCGCGTCATTTCATTGCCTTTGTGCTCCTCTTCGCCGATGGAGAGCAGGCCCACGCGCGGATTCTCGCGCCGCAGAATCACGCGCGAGTACATCTCGCCCATAATGGCGAACTGCGCCAGCATGTGCGGTGAGCAGTCCACGTTGGCACCCACGTCCACCATTACTACCGGCGATCCGCTGAGCGTGGGGAATACTCCTGCCAGCGCCGGCCGGTCCACGCCGGGCACTACGCCCTGCACCACCTTGGCCGTGGCCATTACGGCGCCGGTGTTGCCCGCTGAGACGAATCCCTGCGCACAACCGTCGCGCACCAGGCGGGACGCCACGCGCAGCGAACTGTCGCGCTTCGACCGCACGGCGCGCGCGGCGCTGTCGTGCATCGTGATCTGTTCGCTCGCGTGATGGACGTCGATGGGCAGTGAAGCGGCATCTTCGTGGCTCTCCAGCTCCCGCCTGACCACGTCTTCGCGGCCAACCAGCACTACCTTGACGCCGAGAGTCTTTGCCGCTCGAACCGCGCCTTCGACCTCCGGTTTCGGGGCATGGTCCCCGCCCATGGCGTCGACGGCTATGGTCAGCATAGTGGAGACATTGCAGCTTGCCCGGGAGGATACATTCTACTCCTGCGCGACTTCGATAACTTCGCGGCCTTTATACTGGCCGCAATGCGGGCACGCACGATGCGGCAGCTTCTGCTCGTGGCAGTTGGGGCACTCGGAAAGTCCGGGCTGCTTGAGCTTGTCGTGCGCGCGGCGGTTGCCCCGGCGGGCGGCTGAATGTCGTCGTTTCGGGTTCGGCATTTCTGTACCTCAGAATCTAAATCTCGTTCCGCGATTTTGTCACACTCTTCTACCGCGGCGGCGAGTACTTTCCCTTGGTCCCGGCTTTCACGGCCGGGCCTGTTTATCCCTGTGAAATCTTCCGGAGCGCGCTCCAGCGATCGTCCGCCGCCGCTACCCGGCAATCACAGGAACTCTCGTTGCGGTTCCTGCCGCAAACCGGGCAGATGCCTTTGCAATCGGAAGTGCAAACGCGCTGCATGGGCAGCAGCAGCATAACCTGCTCACGCAAGATCTCTTCGAGCTCGATGCCAGCGCCTGCATAGAATCCCATTTCCGCTTCGCCCTCATCGATGGCCACTTCTTCCTCCACCGACAAAGACTCACTGGGGCGATAGAACAGATCGAAACCACAGTCCAGCGGAAAGGTCGCTATGGCCAGGCAACGGTCACACTCCGATTCCATCTTGCCGCCCAGATGGCCCTTGATCCGGACTTCGCCATCCGTATTCGCCAGTAACTCGGCCTCGCCGTCCACATGTATCGGGCCTGATTGCCTGACGCCGGCTCCCGAGAAATCGATTTCCCCCGGCTGGAAGGTTTCATCAAAACGCACCTTCCGTACTTCCATCTCCTTGATGCTGAGCAACATAGCTTGTCTATGGGGAACCGGGAAGAAACTATTATAGCGCGCGCCGGAAAATCGCGCCGCTTGTTACTGGTGGCGAGTTGCCGCTCAGGCTGCGCGCTTGACTTCGGGCAGGAACCGGCGCACCCCGTAGTCGTAAGCCGCGGCACCCAAAATTCCGCCCAAAATCGGACCCACGATCGGGACCCAAAAGACTTTGGCGCCATCGGTGAGGCCGTTATTCTTGAAGCCCGCGACGGCCGTGAACAGCCGCGGGCCGAAATCGCGCGCGGGATTGATGGCGTAACCGTGCATGCCACCGAACGAGATGCCGACCGCCACCACCACCGCGCCAATCAGCACCGGGGTGAGGTTGGCTCCCGGAGGCTGATTACGCTCATCGATGATGGCAAGCACCAGCAGCACCAGCAGCGCAGTCCCGATGGTTTGATCGAGCAATCCGGCCGATGGGATTTCGGGAAAGGCCGGAAACGTGGTGAACACGCCCGCCGTGTGGTCGAGGTGTGGATCGACGGCGTGAAAAGCGGGCGCATAGTTCCAGTAGACCAGCATCGCCGCGAAGAAAGCGCCAAGCACTTGCGCGCCGATGTACGGGCCGACCTTCCTCCACGGAAAATCGCGGTAGATGGCTAATGCGATGGTGACGGCCGGATTGATGTGAGCGCCCGACACGCGGCCCGCAATGTAGATTCCCATGGTGACGCCGAGTCCCCAGCCGAGGGTGATGTTGGTGAAACCCCCGTGCACGATTTCGCCCGGCGTGCCCGTGCCAAAGAGCACGACCATAGCGACAACGCCATCGCCAAAAAGAACCAGGACCAGGGTGCCAAAGAATTCAGCGATCAACTCCGGAAGCATGCTTTTCATAAGCAGCGGGAATTCTACCACGAGCGTGCGGTCAGGGATCGGCGATTCAGCCAACATGGTTGAATAGAAGTCTCGGTGCTCACCGATAAAAGGTAGTGGCATCGGCGGCGTGGTAGGAAGTCCTTGGCTCGGGAACCCGTGTGGATAGCTCGAAATCGACGGCGTATTGCCTGCTTGGCGTATTGGTGGCTGATCAGCCTGGCCATCTTGTGGATGCCGGGCTTATGCATGCCGGCCGCAGCCCAACAAACGACCGCTGCGCCTGGAATCCAGGACAACAGCTTCCTGGTGGAGGAGGCCTATAATCAGGAACGTGGCATGGTGCAGCATATCAATACGTTTTCCCGGATGTGGAACAGCAAGGATTTGATCTACACCTTTACGCAGGAGTGGCCAATGCCTGGTGATCCGCGCCATCAACTGAGCTACACGCTGGTCGCCGCGCATGTAGGCGCCTATGCCGGCTCAGGTGCGGGTTGGGGTGACCTGATCCTGAACTATCGGTATCAATTGGTGGGAAGCGGGCAAACCCACACAGCTTTCTCCCCGCGCCTGAGTGTACTTCTTCCAAGCGGCGACGAAACCCGGGGTCGCGGCTTCGGCGCGACGGGGATACAGACGAATTTTCCCTTGAGCATCATGTTGCATCCGCGGCTGGTTAGTCACTGGAACGCCGGCACCACCCTTGTTTGGCAGGCTCACGACGCCTTGCACAATCGCGCCAATACCGTGGGCTACAACCTGGGGCAAAGTTTTGTCTGGATGGCGCATCCGCGGTTCAACGTCATGATGGAAACGGTGTACGCCAGTGCGCAGTCGGTGGTGGCCCCCGACCAGACCCAATGGAGGAGATCACTCTATCTCAGCCCGGGGATACGCTGGGCGTACAACTTCAAGAACGGCCTGCAAATCGTACCTGGCATTGCCGTCCCACTCGGCGCGGGTCCGAGCGGCGGCGAGAAAGGCCTGTTTGCTTATCTAAGCTTCGAGCACCCGTTCGGCAAGGGGCGGGTGAAATAGCGAAACAGCGCGAACCGGCCCGTTTACTCGCCCCAGTCGAGCGATGAGAGTTTCTCGTATGTAGCCGGCAACTCCTCCGGCAGCACCCGCGTTTCTGCGATCGTGCTCATGAAGTTGGCATCACCGGTCCAGCGCGGTACAACGTGCATATGGATGTGCTCCGCCACACCGGCGCCGGCGCTCGCCCCAATATTCATGCCCAGATTAAAGCCATGCGGCCGGTAGGCCACGCGCAGGTTAGCTTCGGCCCGGCGCGTTAAACGGGTCATTTCGGCCAAAGCCTGTTCGGGAGTCTCTTCCAGTGTGGCCACGTGCTGGTACGGCGCAATCATGAGGTGGCCGTTCGTATAGGGAAACAGATTCAGCAGAATGAAGTTCAGCTTGCCGCGGTGCAGGATGTAGTTCCGGGCGTCTTGATTCTCTGTGGCCTTGATGCAGAAAATACATCCGGTGGCGGGAACCGCCGTGGAGATGTAACCGTAGCGCCATGGAGTCCACATATGGTCCATGGCCGGTCCCGTTAATGCGGCTGCGGCTGGGCATCAGCCGGCGCGGGTTCTTTGGTGGCCGACGCGGAGTTGTTCACCACATCCTTCAATTCCTTGCTCGGCTTGAAATAAGGAATCTTTTTGGCGGGCACTTCGACGCGCGTTCCGGTCTTGGGATTGCGCCCGATGCGGGGCTGCCGCTGGCGCGTGCGGAAGCTGCCGAAGCCGCGGATCTCGATCTTGTCGCCGCCGCGCAGGGCTTTCACGATGCTGTCGAAGATGGACTCGACGATGACCTCAGACTCCTTGCGGGTCATTTCCACTACGCGCGAGACTTCTTCAATCAGATCCGCCTTGGTCATGTTTACGCCTCCCTGTGAAAGCTTCGAAAAACCTATGTTCCCTCAACAGATTACAGACCGCAAGTATCGCGTGCTGAACGGCCAATTGCAACGCTTGTTCTCACCCAAGTCTTGCCGGCCAGTCGGCATGGTGACCCGGAAAAATGACGTTAACTCTTTTTTTCTTTTACACTTACCACTTCTTCAATGGTCGTCGTCGCGGCGGCTGCATGGCGCTGATAATCCTCCAGCCGGGCCCGTTCCTCATCCTCCGTCACGGCTTTCAGGCTCAGGCCGATCTTCTTTTCGGCCTCGTTCATCTTGATGATTTTAAAGTCGCACTCCTGGCCCGCGACAATTGGGAGTTCGTCCGACTTCCGCCCGGTGTAACCAGGCACTTCGGAATAATGGCACAAACCCTCGACGCCCTCGGCCAACTCGATGAAAGCCCCGAATCCGGCCAAACGGCAAATACGGCCGTGCACCATATCGCCGATATGATGCGTCTGAAAATATCGCTCCCACGCGTCGGGTTGCAACTGCTTGATCCCCAGCGAGAGCCGGTGCGCCTTAGCATCGATTGCCAGGATCACCGCCTGCACGATTTGCCCCTTCCGCAAGACCTCAGAGGGATGCTTGACGCGTTTGGTCCACGAAAGATCAGAAACATGAACCAGGCCGTCGATGCCTTCTTCGATTTCAACGAAAGCTCCGAAGTCGGTCATGTTGCGGACGCGGCCTTCCACCACAGAGCCCACGCTGTACCGGTCCTCTATCGTGGTCCAGGGATTGGGCTCGAGTTGTTTCAACCCGAGCGAGATGCGGCGGTCCTTGGCATGTACCTCCAGAACCACGGCTTCGACCTGGTCGCCGGGACTGACCACCTTCGCCGGGTGCTTCATACGGCGCGACCAGGTCATCTCGGTGACATGAATCAGCCCCTCGACGCCCGGCTCCAGTTCCACGAAGGCACCGTAATCGGTGACGTTCACGATGCGCCCGACCACGCGCTGATTTACCGCATAGCGTTGCGCCACGCCTTCCCATGGATCCGGCGCCAGCTGCTTCATGCCCAATGACACACGCTCGCGCGTCTTATCGAATTTCAGAACCTTGACGGTAATCTCGTCGCCCGGATGCACTACTTCCGACGGATGCACCACGCGCCCGTAGGACATGTCGGTGACGTGCAACAGGCCGTCGATGCCGCCTAGATCGATGAACGCGCCGTATTCGGTCAGGTTCTTGACCACGCCGGTGAGTACGCTGCCTTCCGCCAGGTGTTCCAGCGTGACGGTCTTGCGTTCGGTGACTTCCTGCTCGACGGCCAACTTGCGCGAAACCACCACGTTGCCGCGCCGGCGGTTGAGCTTGATGATCTTGACTGGAATGTCCTGACCGGTGAAAGTCTCGAGGTTTCGGATCGGTCGCGGGTCGACCTGCGAGCCTGGCATGAAAGCCTTAATGCCGACATCCACCGAAAGTCCGCCCTTAACGCGACCGAGCACCCGGCCGGAAATAATGAGCTGTTCCTGAAAGGCGTTCTCTAGGTTCTCCCAAACGCGGAGGCGTGCGGCCTTCTCGTGCGAGAGGAGGATGTAACCTTCCACTTGTGGACCATGATCGATCATTACATCGATCACATCTCCGGACTGAACCTGGATTTCGCCGCCGGGTTGGCGGAACTGGTCGATAGGGACCAGACCTTCCGACTTGGAGCCAAAATCTACAATGACTTCGGTAGCAGTTACCTTGAGTACCTTACCTTCAAGGACCTCCCCCTCAGATGGGGGTACGAAGTGGCTGTAGTCGTCGAGGAGGTGTTCGTAGTCCTCCGTATTGATCTGCACGGGCGGCTCCCACTCCCCGCTGTTTTGATCGACGGCCATGGCCAATCTCCGGAGTCACTGATTTCTTAATGGTTCGCGGAAACACTGGTTGCGCGATATGTCGTAAAACAAGGAATGAGCCGAGACTCCGGGTAGGAACCCCTCCAGCCGAAATCGCTGCGCCTGGCCACGGACAAACCAATAATAATCAGTATGTTAACAAAATATAACCGAGAGACTTGGCGATGTCAACGCCAATACGCACAGGGCTAAGAAGACTAAGAGAGTTTATTATCCAGAACAGCCCCAACCCCGTGACCTGCCAGCTGTGCCGCCCGGCGGTGTCGTAAAGAAGGGGGATTCGCGGTATGGTAGACAACTGCGAGCGCGGGTGCGATCGAAAATTGATTGCAGGAATCGAGTGCCCGGTGGTGAACACTAGAACTGGAGCATGATCATTCGTTGGCGAATCCGGCGCCGGCTGCTCGTCGTGTGGCTTCTGCCAGCGGTGCTCGGAGCGCAGAAGTTCCACACCTACGTCGGGCAGATCGGCGCCACCTCCGCATTAATTGCCTGGGGAACAACCGGTTCATCAGGAAACACGATTGGCCGCGCGTCCGAATCCCATGGCCGCGCTCGCGTCACGATTGGAGGTAGAACGCAGGAGACGAATCACAACTGGGCTGTCGTCGACGGTCTCGAACCGGATACTTCGTATTCCTATCAAGTGCATGTCAATGACAATAAGATCGGCGAGGGCAGCATCCGAACGTACCCGGAGCGAACCGACCGGCTGGCCTTCTTTGTGATGGGTGATTTTGGAAACGGCAGCGCCATGCAATACAAGATGGCGGATGTGATGCAGGTAGAATTCGAGCGTCGCCGCGATTCCGGCAATCCGGTGAGGTTCGTGACCGCCACCGGCGATAACATTTACGCAAGTATGAGAATGGGTTCGATGCTCCTGGGGTCGGGCGAGGCCGACTGGCAATGGGAACGCAAGTTCTTCCAGCCCTACAAGCGCCTGCTGGCTGAAATCCCGTTCTATCCCTCGCCCGGCAATCACGACGGAAATGAAAGCGAAAACCGCGAGGACATGGCTGTCTATCTGGACAATTTTTTCTTCCCTCAAAACAAGCCGGCGCGGTGGTACACATTTTCGTTCGGCGGACTGGCGGATTTCTTTGCTCTCGATTCGACCGCCAATACAGAACATGGGCCGCCGCGGCCTGCCTACGCGCGCGATGGCGAGCAGTTCCGCTGGCTGGTGAATGCGTTGCCACGGTCGCAGGCGCGCTGGAAGATCCCCTACTTCCACCATCCTCCGTTTAACGCGGGGCCCGGCCATCCGGCAAGCCTGGATGATCTCAGGCATTTCACGGAGTTATTCCAGCGTTCCGGAGTGAAAGTGGTATTCAATGGTCACGAGCACAATTTCCAGTTCAGCGCCCAGGACCAGGCTACCGGCGGCATCTGTTATGTGATCAGCGGCGCCGGGGCCGAACTGCGCCCCGCCAGCGTGGTCCCAAATATGGAAAATGCCCACATCGCGGGCTGGGCCGGGCAAAACCACTTTCTGCTGATCGAAATCCGGGGCGAAATCATGTCTATCACACCGATCTCTTATGAAACCATGAGAGTTCGGGACAAGAACGGCACGCCGGTGCCGCTGCCGATTGTGGTGCACCTTCCTGCCTCCGCGCTTTCAAATTCCAAGTAACGATTGAATTTCGAACGGACCGCGCATACAATGGATCGCCGAAAGAGGTCGCTAATGCTATCCAACAAACTGCATTACTTTTCCCCGGGACTGTTGCTGGTGTTTGCCAGCTGGCAACTTGCGCTTGCAGAGGGACCGGCCGCACACTACTCGCGCGCCGAGATGGAACAGTTCCTGCTGAACGCCGAGGTTCTGCAGCGAAAAGCGCTGGGCACGGGGGTGACGAACTCCGAGAAGGCCGTCCTTTCCGACGGCAAATTGCAGCACGAGGCGCATATCCAAAGCATCGACGTGCGGAATAATTCGTTTACATCATCGCGCGGCACCGAGCTGGATTTCAAGGATAGCTACAAGTTCAACATTGCCGCGTACCGCCTCGACAAGATCATGGACCTCAACATGATCCCGGTTTCCGTACTCCGGAAAGTCGGCGGGAAGTCGAGCGCGGTCACCTGGTGGGTGGACGACAAGATGTTCGACGATGTGGATCGCAAGAAACAAGGCATCGAGCCGCCCAATCAGGATGACTGGAACAAGCAGATGTATGTGTTGCGTGTTTTCGACCAATTGATCTATAACACGGACCGGAATTTGGGCAATCTGGTCATCGACAAGCAGTGGCGCATGTGGATGATCGACCACACGCGTGCTTTCCGCCCGCAGACCAAGTTGCAGAATGAGAAGAACCTGGTGATGTGCGACCGCAAGCTTCTGGCCAGCCTGCGGAAATTGGATCAGGAGACGCTGGATGAACAACTGCAGCCTTTCTTGACGAAAGGTGAGATCAAGGCGCTGCTGGCGCGGCGGGATCTCATCGTGAAGTTTTTCGACAACGCTGTGAAGGAGAAGGGTGAGGGTGCGGTGCTTTACGACCTGCCGCCGCGGCCGTAAGGGTCAGATGGGCAGCAGAACGTCGACGGTTGTTCCCTTACCCGGCATGCTCGAAATCTGAATCTCGCCGCCGTGTTCGAATACGATCTGGCGCGAGCTGAAGAGGCTCCAGTTTCCGGTCGAAACGCGGCCGGCGGTGACTTTGAACCCCGGATCGAAAATCGTTTCGAGTTCCACGTCGTCCATGCCCCGGCCGTTATCCTGAATTCTCACACGGACGAGCGACTCCATTTTCCGCGTCGACACCATAATGCGGCCGTTAGCGTCGAGCGCGTTGATGGCATTGCTGAGCAGGCTGGAAAGAACGCTGCTGATCTGCTGCGGGCGGCAGTTCAAGGGCGGCAGCGGCTGGAGATCGAATTCGAGCTGCACGTTGTTTTGCAGCGACGGTTTCAGCAGCAGGGCCACGTCGCCAAGCATGTCGTTCAAATTGGCTGCCTGGCGCTCGGTATGATGCAGATCGATAAACCGCTGCAGGCGGGCGATCACGCTTTTGAGGCGCTCCATGCAGTTGTTCACCGCATGCCGCAGTTCGGATTGCATAGCGACCAGGCGCGGCTGCGCTTCCGGAGGTGCGGTGGCCTGTTTGGCGGCCAGCACGACCATGGTATCGATGGCGCTTTTGAGAGCGCCGAGCGGCGTATTCAGCTCGTGGGTCAGAGCGGCCGCCAGCTTGCCTACGGAGATGGCGTTTTCCGAGAGTAGGGCGCGCAGGGGCGCGGTTGATAAATCCTGCGCCAGTCGAAGGCTGTCCTGGTGGGCGCGATCGTTGGCGGTGCGCTGCGCATAGAGAACCGCGGCCAAACCGGTGCTCAGAAGGGTGAGCATCAGCAAGAATGCCAGATGCGACGGATCCCACGCGTTCCAATCGAGTAGGCTCCACAGCGCACCCGCCATGAACGCCGCCAGATAGGACACCCAGATCGAGAGTCCCAGCAGGAAGGTTTCGAGCGGGCGCAAAGGAGCTACCGTGATGGCGGCCAGCATGACGGTGGTGATGTGCACGGAGATGTACTCGTCGGAGGCATGCGGCGTAAACACGAGCGACGCGCCAATGAGCGCCGCCGACGAAAGCCACGCGGAAAAACAGAGCAGCCCGGCAGCGTGCTTTTGACCCAACCGGGTTCGCGCTACGGCTAGCGTGGCTAAGCCGACTAAAATGACGAGCGCCGCCTGCCAGGCGCGGTCTGCCGTGAGCACGCGCGCGGCGCCGGATGGTCCGGCGAGTGCCACGTCGGTGATGCGCTGGGCGATAAAAACGAACGCGGCGACGGCGATTTCCGTACCGCCGATAGCCCGCAGTCCTAAATGATAGAGCCGCCGCATTTCCTCGCGAAAGCGGCCGTCCACGCCGTCCGCGCTGGGCAACAAAAATCCCCGGATGCGGCGCAAATCCATAGCCATACTGTAGCGCGCTCCGGTACAGCGGGGAACAAAAAAGAGGTGTGGTAAGCTACCTAAGCACCGGTAACCAGGATTCATGTTTCGAAGGCTATGGAAAGGTTTCTTCGACGTCCGGGCGGGAGAGTATCTGCGCACGATTTTCATGGCGCTGTACCTCATGTGTGTGCTGTTCGCCTACTATATTCTCAAGCCGGTTTCCCGCGCACTGTTCCTCAATCAGTTCGATATCGATAAGCTGCCGTACCTTTATATCCTGATCGCCGTGGGAGGCGGATTCCTGGCTTACCTCTATACCAAGCTGGCGGTGAAATCATCGCTTAAGGTTGCGGTGGGCTGGTCGACGGCGCTGACGGCGGCGAGCCTAGCGGGCATCTGGTGGCTGATCGGGCTGGAGCTCGCCTGGGTGCTCTATCTCTTCAATGTGTTCGTCAGCCTGTTCAGTGTGGTGCTGGTGTCGCAAGGGTGGCTGGTGGCGGCGAATGTGTTCGATTCGCGGCAGGCCAAACGCTTGTACGGGCTGCTCGGCATGGGCGCGGTGGTCGGCGCGGCATTCGGCGGAACGTTCACCGCGCAGACCGTGAAGATCATCGGCCCGCGCAATCTGCTGCTGGCGAGCGCGGTCATGGTGCTGCTGGCATACGGCGCGTTCTGGATGGTGACGCGGCTGAAGGGTGTGACCCTCGCGGGCGCGCGGGCGGCCGAGAGCGCAGAGGCGGAATTTCAATTTCGCGATATCGTCAGCGCGCTGGCCCATCACCGGCATTTGCAGGTGATCACCGGCGTCATTATTTTGACGTTCATCGTGGACGTCACCATCGAATACCAGTTCAACGCCATGGCCAAGCTGGCGTATCCCAGCAAGACGCAGCTCACGGCGTTTCTGGGCAACTTTTACGGCTTGTGGCTGAACCTGGTCACGTTCTCGCTGCAATTCTTTTTGACGGCGGCAGTGGTGCGCTGGTTCGGTGTCGGCGGGACGCTGCAGATCATGCCCATTACCATCAGCGCGACGGCGCTGGTCACGTTTTTTCTGCCCGGTGTCCAGTCGAGCGCGGGCCTGCGGTTGACTGAAGCCGCGACGCGCTACACACTGAACCGCACCGGAATGGAGCTGCTGTACCTGCCGCTACCCACCGATTTGAAAAACCGGACCAAGGCGTTCGTGGATATTTTTGTCGATCGCATGGGCCGCGGGCTGGGCGGCATGATCCTGGTGCTGTGCACGACGGTGCTGGCGCTTGCGCCGAAATATATTTCGCTCGTGACCATTGGATTCTCTCTGCTTTGGATTTGGCTGGCAGCCCGGGCCAGCCGCGAATACGTGGCGACGGTGCGGGGGCGCCTGGCATCGCGGCGCCTGGACATTGGCGGCGCGCGCGTGAGCGTGGACGATCCCGAAACCCTGGCGTTACTCGAGCAAACGGCACTGGGCGAGAATCCGCGTCAGGCGGCGTACGCGCTGGGGCTGCTGGCCGACACGCAAGATCACGATTTGCAGCCGCTGTTAGACAAGCTGGCGGAAAGCCCGGCGGTGGAGGTGCGGGCGAAAGTTTTCGAGCTGGCGCGGGCCC